>ERZ1026884.65-NODE-65-length-69731-cov-323.289885_pt1 | contig 69731 bp, 103 predicted proteins | sample MGYA00380172_ERZ1026884 | MGnify/ENA primary metagenome ERZ1026884 (study PRJEB33269, sample SAMEA4719808) | human gut metagenome | biome: human-associated habitat; feature: organic feature; material: feces | place: Cameroon | collected 2013-10 ... | reverse complement strand
AACTGCAGTGCGCAAACTTGTACTGAGTGCCGTAAAAAATTCTGGCTTGCGGAGGTGGAGGAATGAGCGACTTGGAGCAAACCGCCATAGAGCGGCTAAAAGCGGCATCGGATATGAGCCTGCGGCTTTTTGAAAAACCGTTAGTGATCACCTACTCCGGCGGGAAGGACAGCGATGTGCTGTTGCATCTGGCAAGGGCCAGCGGCATCCCATTTGAGGTATTGCACAGCCTGACCACGGCGGACGCTCCAGAGACGGTGCGCCATGTGTACGATACGTTTTATCGGCTGGAATGCAAGGGCATTAAGTGCGACGTGGACAAGCACGTCCAGCCGGACGGCTCCCGTATGACCATGTGGAAACTGATTCAAAAGAAGCTCATGCCGCCCACACGCCTGATGCGGTACTGTTGCGCTGCCCTTAAAGAGGGGGGAGGCAAGGATCGGTTTATCGCCACCGGCGTCCGCTGGGCGGAATCCACAGCCAGGAAACGCCGCGGCGGTTTAGAGGTATTAACGTCTAAGCCACAAAGCAAATTGATCCTATCAAACGATAATGACGAGGATCGCCGATTATTTGAAACGTGCCAACTAAAGGGGAAGCGGGTGGTGAACCCCATCATCGACTGGAAGGACAATGAGGTACTGGATTATGCTGCTATTGAAAAAATTCCCATGAACCCGCTGTACTGCGAGGGCTTCCACCGGGTCGGCTGCGTAGGCTGTCCTATGGCATCAAAAGCAAGGACTATGGAGTTCGCTCGCTATCCGAGAATCAAGGCGGCGTATATTCGGGCCTTTGATCGGATGCTGGAAGAACGGAGGAAGCGAAGTCTGCCGTGCCAGTGGCAATCTGGCGTGGATGTATTCCACTGGTGGATGGAGGACGGCGTTCTGTCGGGGCAAGAAGTTCTTGGAGGGTTTGAGGAATGAATGAAAGGAATGTGAAGGGCATGAACGATCAAGACCTCGTGAATAACTTGCGTGGATACGCGGAATGGCTGAAAGACGCGCCGGATGGCGCGTTAGCGGATATGTCCACTGACTTGATGACGGCGGCACATGAGATCGAGCGCCTGTCTCCGCGCGTGGCAGAACGTGAAAAAGCGGTGGATGATTTGCTGGGGCAGAATAAACAACTGATCCTTGAACGCAACTATGTTATGTCGATAATTGAGGATGTCAGAAAAGCCGGAAAGACGTGGATGTGCCAGTATTGCGCTCATTGCAAGGGCATCGTAAGCGGCATGGCTGACTGCGATTCCAAGAAGCTGTGTGTTATGCCATATAGTCAGTTTGAGCTAAAAAGATCGGAACAGCCGGAGGTGGAAAAATGCTGAAACCAAGCGATCTGACGAAGGCGGAACTGCTGCAAGTGGTAGAAATGCTGGCGTTTGGGGCAAACGAATATTATTTGGATCGTGCACTTGGGCGGATTGAAATGCAGCGCAACGACGCCCACCACGAAAGGTGCCGAAAATTGATTGACGAGGAAAAACAGCACTATGATGCCTATTTTGACCTGCTAAAGCCCTATGAGGGGTGCCGTTTGATGGACATACCGCTGGATGTTGTCAAAAAGGCGCAGGCAGAACTGGACAAGGCGCGGGCAGCTGGGCAAGAGTGGAACAGACGGAATGGAATCAGGCTGAAAGGGAGAAAATGTGATGAAACGATTGACTTTTGACGGTAATTTCTGCGACATTGCGCAATGCAAAGAACTTCCGTGCCCATATAACGGCTCTTGTTCTCAACGTAAGGTATGGGAACGGCTGAAAGCCTACGAAGCCACGGGGTTGGAACCGGCGGTGTGCGCCAACTACAAGACGTTTGAGGATGAGGCCATCAGTAAGGGCGTGCCATTTAAACGCATTGTCGCGCTGATGGAAGCCGACAGAGCCGGTCTGCTGGTGGTGCAGCCGTGCAAGGTGGGTGACACGTTATTCAGAGTGTTCGCCGGAGAAATCTTAGAGCACAAAGTCAGCAACATGAGATACCTCGCAATACAGGGACGGTGGGACATTGATACAACCCCGTTCTGCTCATACGTGGAAAGTTCCATAGGGAAAACCATTTTCCTGACCCGCGAGGAGGCGGAAGCGACATTGGAGGCGAAACGGGATGGCTGAACACATTGAGCGGAAGGCGACAATTAAGCGCATCCAAGAAGTTTATTGCGTAGGCTGCAACAGCTACAACGGAGTAAGATGCCGTGCGTGTGGTACCGGTGACGCAATCGACATGATCGAGGACGCACCAGTCGCCGACGTGGCCCCAATCGAAGCGCTGGAACGTCTGCGGGACGAACTGTGCGCGCAGGACCTAATCACCATGGAGGGGCTGAAACGGATGAACACGCTGATTTGGAAATACACACAGGTGCATGACGGAGGATGAACACATGGATGTTGCCGGAAGAAAAGTTGTAAAAACGAGGGTTGACCATGTTTGCTTTGGGTGTGGGCGAAAATTTTGCCGAGGGACTATGATGGAACGCAGTTGTGTTTTTGATGGAACTCCGTGGACGTGTTATCTATGTGAGAGTTGCCAAAAAGCCTCTGCGGAGCTGGGCTGGCAGGATGAGTACGGATTCGGAGACCTTCGTGAACGTGCGCTTGAGATTGAGGGGGCCAAGATGGACGGATGTGACAACACTGAACGTTGAGCGCCCGGTTTCCTGCGAAAGTGTGCTGCGTGGGCCGCAGCATCAATCCATCGACTGAAAGGAGATACTAAACCATGCAGTTAGAAGCAGCCGTTGAAATTCAGAAGGCTTACAGCAAGCTCACGTCTGGGCAGGTCCCCTTCACCAAGAAGAATATGTGTGCGATTTTGGTGCCACTTAGAGACAAGTACGGCCTGACGGACAGGCAGGTGCTGGCAGTTGCTCGCAACGAATTGTCCTTGGAAGAAATCATGCTGCTCAACCAGACTCAGGAGGAGACGAAGCAGCATGGATAAGTACATCTACGGCAAGAGAAAGGACGGAGGTGTTGAATGAAGCTGAAAGACTGGCTGATTATAGCCTTTTGGACGTTGGTCATAGCCGCTGGCATTGCGTTTATCGTGTTTTATTTCAAAAGCATTTTAACCGCCGACATTCCCCTGTGGCTGAAACTGTACTTGTTAAGGGGGAAGTAAGATGGCCAAACAATCTGGGTATTTAAAACGGCGGGATGCGGAGCTGGCTGCGGCGTTCAACGCGGGCGCTACGGTGGCAATGCAGTTTGCCACAGACACTCTGCAGATGACGATCCACCAAAAGGACGGATGGGGCTATGCCCGGATTATGCGTTTGACGCATGACTGGGTTGCCACCCAGCGTGAGTATAAGCCGTCCCTAAACCACAAGGACCCGGCTGCAGACTTCTACCGGGAACACATGGACAGAGTGTTGAAAGAAATTATACAGGATAAGGCGGAGCTGATTCCGCACGCTGAACGGTACAAAGATTTGAAAAAAGTGACGTATGGAGGATGGAAATGAAGATCGGACAGACGGTGCGGGCAAAGTTCAAGACGCTGCCGGTGGAGCGGGCGAAAAGCGAGCGGTCAAGCGTGGAGCTGTGCCCGATGCGGACGGGGCGGGTGACATGGGTACACCCCAAGGGACGGTTTATCACCGTGACGACCAAAACCCTTGGCGGGTACGTGACGGAGAACTTTTTGCCCGGAGAGGTCCGGGCAGTCTGAGAAAGGAGGCGGAGGACATGTCAGAGACGCTTGTAAATTTTGTGATCCTGCTTGTAGTGGTGGGCTTTGCGGTCTATGAGGCGAGCAGCGGGAATATTGCCATGACGGTATACGCCTGCACGCTGCTGGCGCTGTTTTCTTTGCTTTGGAAGATGGAAAGCATCGAACGGCGCCTGAAACGGCTTTTCGAATTGCTGGAAGGGGAGGGGGACGATGGAGAGGCCTGAGGACCCCAAGCAGGGAAAGGAACTGCCGGCCTATGCGGTACGGCTGCGGGAATTGCGGCGGGCCAGAGGCATGAGCAGCCGCCGGGTATCCGAATACTGCGGTATGAGCCACGGCATGGTAGGCTTTTACGAAAGCGGCATGAAGGAACCGAAGGCCACGGCCCTGATCACACTGGCGGATTTTTACGGCGTGAGTGTGGATTACATCCTGGGCTTGGAGCCGGAATAAAAAATTTCTCAAGTGGCTACTAAAGTTTACCAAATTGAGAAAACCTTGTGGAATAATAGAGAGTGAGAAGAATTAAGTTTCTTTTCACTCTCTGTTTTTTTAGGGGAAGGAGGCCGCGGATGGAACTGGAACCGATGGATACAGCGGAACTGACTGCACAGCAGGAACGCTATGACGCCATTGCCCGTGCCACGAGCGACAGCCTTGCCCTTTTTTACTGCTGCATTGAATTTGACCGGCCCTTTGATATGCTGGCGGTGCCAAAAGAACCGGACGTGGGCGAGAAGTGGATCGCCTATCTGGATAACCTGCGGCTGAAGAAACTGGACACGCGGCGGGGGGAACCCCTTGGCTTTCTGGACGGACTGACGGACATCACCAAGATTTTTGGCGAGGGGCTGTCCGCCGGGGAATTCACTAAGGCGGTGGGCAACGAGAAGTCTGCCCGGAACCGGAAGGTGGGGACGGCACAGCAGAGGAAGAACTGGGGCGAGAACTCCACAAAGAACCCCTACACCTCTGAGGACTATGACGAACTGGACCGTATTTACGAGGCGCTGGCCAGCGACCTGATGGCAGCGGGCGGCGTAAGCGTGAAGCAGGAGTTCATTCTGCGGGACTGCGCAAAAATGACGCTGGACCGGGACAAGATGCGGGCCATCGGCCAATATGACAAGGCGGCCAAACTGAACAAGATGGTTCAGGATAACCTGTCCAGCGAGGGACTGCGGAAAAAGGACGCAAAGCCCATTGACGATCTGCGGATCGACAGTCTGGTGGAAGCGCTGGAAAAGAAGGGGCTTTTGAAAAACGGGAAGCAATGCGACCCAGACGAGATGTTCCGCATTTTGTTTGGGCGCTCCTGCAAATACCCCTACACCATGGACGCGGCGGAGCAAATGATTTTAATTAACGAAAACCGGATGCGGCAGAACGAGGGGCGGCCTGAGCTGACCACCCTGCCGCCGGAGATGCGGCTTCGGGACGATTTGGGCGAGTTCGCGGAGGAACCCAACGAGCAGGAAAAGGAGGCATACCAGCAGCTTGGGCTTGTAAAGATGCCTCCAGCGAAGAAAAAGCGGTAAGGAGGAACCATGGCGCGGCGGGCTGGAAAGGCATGGACAAGTTCACAGGGCTGGGTCAGCGTGAAGCCAACAGCGGAGCGGGACTACACGAACTATGAGGATGCCTGGTGGGCCTTCCTGATCTGGACATTTCGGTGGTTCCCGGACAAGTTGTTAGATATTTGCCGTGGTGAGAACGCGGACTACGCGCGAGACGAGATTTTGCAAAGGGTTATGGAGCGTGTGTACGCAAGAAAATCCAGCGTGGCTTTTACGGGAACCAGAGGCATTACAAAAACCTATTCCAAGATGAAATACGAAATGGTAAACGGTGTTGTATGGCCGGCCACACAGGTTGCATATTTTGGTCCAAGCTACAAGCAGATGGCCAGCATCGGCAGCAAAACGTTTCGCCAAATTGAAAAAGACTTTCCGACGCTGGCAGCGCATTGGAGGGTCACGGCGGAGAGCAAGGACGATTTCAAGATCGAGACGGACTGCGGCAGCGCCTTTTATATCTCAGCCATGCGCGGCGACAACATACACGCGGTTACGGCGGAGGAATTTGCCCAAGAGGATGGAGAACCCTTTGACCACGAGGCATACGGGACGATTGTAATGCCGGCGGTGCGTTTGTTGCACAACATCAACGGAGAAGCGGACCCGAATTTTGTCGCGTACAAGGATCACTCCATCACCAGCGCTGGACGCAAGCAGAACCCGGCGTTTCAGGCCCGATGCGACGCGATGAAGTCTATGACTGCCGGTGAGAGCGCGTTTGCTATGGATATTTCTTGGGAATGCGTTGTACTTCAGCAGATCCGCCCATACTCATGGGTACTGAAACAGCGGAAAAAACTGTCTGCGGAAAAGTGGATGCGGGAGATGGAGAGCCGGTACACCGGCGCGGACGAGTTTCCCGTGCTTTCCGACGAAGTGCTGACGGATTCCCAGCGGGTGCTGGTGATGGAGACGGAGCACTGTTGCAAGGACCCGCACCCAAAGCTGGACCCGGAAGAGGTTATTTACATCGTGGGCTATGACGTTTCCTACGAAGACGGTTCGAAAAACGCAAAATGCGCCAGCGTGGTGCTGAAACTGACGCGGCAGCGGGAATACCTAAAACGGGACCGCTTTTTGAAGCAGCTGGTTTACATTGACGATTGGCCGCCGCCTGACAAGAGCAAAGTGCAGGCGCGGCGGCTGAAGGCCATTTGGAACCGATTCTGCTATGACGGCAGCCAGACCTACATCGCCATTGACTCCTGGCAGTATGGCCGGGGCGTTTTAGAGGACTTGATGACCGATTTGGGGGACGGCCTTCCGCCCCTGTGTGTGAAGAACCATGCGGCCTACGCGGCGGCGGAGCTGCCGGGGGCCATTCCGGTAATCTACCCCATCAAGGCAGGCGGCACAGGCGTGACGGACCCGGACTTTGAAATGCTGAAATACGCGCAGACGGAGTTTGAGCACCACAACGTTGAACTTCTGACGCTGAACGCCAACGAGGGCGTGGAGGCGTATAAGCGCGCCCACCGCATCCTGGACGATGACCGGGACTACCAGTTCGCACAGCCCTACCAGAAGTGCCGGGAGCTGTCCGGCCAGATACAGAACCTGAAGCTGGTGCCCAGCGGGGCGGGGATGAGCGAGAAGCGCATTTCCAAGGCCATCCAGCGCGATAGCTGGTCCGCCACGAAATATGCCCTGCGGCTGGCCCAGCTGATCGAGCGAGAGGAACTGCTGACGGAGATCCACGGCAAAAACAAGAGTGACTGGGCGTCGGCACTGGATCGGTTCAAGGAAAACAAAGTGGCTCCGCCTATCAGTACCGGAGGCAACGGACGACTGGTGACGGCGCGGCGGGGAGGCCGGAGGTTTTGACAATGGCTCAACGGAAGAAACGATACCGGTTGTACGCCATGGGGCGGACCCGGAAAACGGAAGAGATCGCGTATGACACCCGGTTTTACCGGATCTGCGCAGGGTACATTCTGTTGTATCTCACCGGACGAAAAAAGCCGGAGGGCGCAGTGGAGGTGGCCGGGGCGGACCTGGACCGTCTGACAGACGGGGACCGCCTGTGGCTGGCAGACTGCAACACCATGATCCTGGCAGAAGCGGCGGCCCAAGCGGGCGTAACGCCGGAAGAAGCGGAGAAGCAATGGGTCAGCACTCTGGACCGGCTGGAATGGGAATTGCAGAAGGAGCGGGAACGCATGAAGGGAGGCGGGGAGCATGGACCTGCAAACTGAATTGAGGTCGGTGCAATTCGCCTCGTACCCGAAGATATTCGGAAGGCTGCGGGAACTGGCGGCACAGTACGGCGATTTGCCCATGGACGCCGTAAGCAACGCGTTTATGCGGGCGGCCAGCAACACCTACACCCGGAATAACCCCTACATTCAGAACCGCCGAGTAAAGGCCATTTCCTCGCTGCCGGTGAATTACAGCAAGGACAAGGTGGCGGAGATGCTCACCGCACCGGACGGCAACGAACAGGGGCTGCGGCAGGTGGCCCATGCGCTGGAATGGACGGCGTATCCCCTGTTTCACACCCGGAAGGTGTACACGGAAATGCTGACCTACCACAGCTACATTGCCCCGGAGTACGCCACAGAGGAAGAAGCGAAGCGGGAGGACTTCCTGCGGGAATGGCAGCTTTTGGACAAGCTGCGGAAAACGCTGGACCCTAAAGCCACGGCCCATGAGATCGCGGGGCAGGTCTTGCAGGAGGGGAAGGTTTTCTACTATCCACGGGTCAGCGTGGACAAGCCCCACAACAAGGTAAACCACGCCTTTTTACAGCAGCTCCCCAGCGACTGGGTAAAGATCGTGGGGTTCAACAACGTGTCGAAATACACGGTGGCGATGAACCTGATGTACTTTATGCAGCCGGGGACGGACCCCTTGCAGTTCGGAGACCTGCTGCTGCCTTATCTGGATGACTTCTACGCATCGGCGGAGCGGGCACCGGAGGGCACGGGGAAGCGGGTGATCTTCGCGGCGCGGGACCGGGTGGACCTGAACGTGCTGGAACAGCGGAGGAAGCAGACCGGAGGCCGCTTGGCGGGAGACCCGGAGGTATACTCCCAGAACGGGCGGTGGTTTTATTGGGTGACACTGCCGGTGGACAAGATTTTCACCTTTGAGGCAGACGATGTATCCCGGAACGCCATTTCCCCGCTGGCGGGGCTGTATCTCTCTCTGGTGCAGATGGCGCAGTACGAGCAGATCCAGCTGGAACTGGTGCAGAACCCCTTGATCGCCCTGTTTACCGGCGAGATCCCCTACAAGGATAAGTCCGAAATTACAAGCACAGAGGACGATTACCGGCTTTCCGACGCGGGACGGCGGCTGTTTGAGTACCTGTGGTATCAGATGCTGACAGAGAGCAACACCAGCGGGATCGGCTGGTTCACGGCCCCTGTGGAAAACATCAAAATGCACCAGCTGGCAGAAGCACCCAGCGCAACCAAGATTTCCGCAGCCGGGTACAGCTACGCCATGAACAAGGCGGGGCTGTCCGCCATCGTACCCACCACGGAGGACCCCAAGGCAGGCATTGCACAAATCTCCCTGCAAATCGAAGGGAAGTTTGCGGAGTGCGTATACCGGGGCTACGAACGGATGATGGCGGCCATTATGGACAAGCTGAATCTGAAATATTCGTGGCGGTTCAGTTTGTTCGGGACCCTCTCTACCGAGGAAAAGCGGATGGAGGAGGCGAAGCAGGGCATGACCCTCGGCATCCTGCCCCAGACTATCATCTACATGGCTATGAACGATCTTTCTCTGCTGGACGATCTGAGCATTTCCAACGCCATCAAGGCAAGCGGCATCATGGATAAGCGTTTGCCGCTGGTGACAAGCTACAATGCCAAGCAGTCCGAAAGCGGACTGCCGCCCCAGGCGGCCCACGATCTGAACCCCGGCGGGAGACCCAAGGGGGACGGCACCGTGACCAGCGAGGGCCAGGAGGCGGACATCGACACCTATGGCGAATAGCCGAAGAAAAAGTGAACAGAGCACCCCACTCTAAGCGGTGAGCGGGAGGAGCAAAGCGTTGCTGACGCCGGATATTCCGGCGTGGGCAGCGCTTTTTTTCAACATGAGAGGAGGAAACCACATGGCAAAGCTGCGGGACATTTACCACTACGAAAATCCCCGCTTTTCCCCGCTGCGGGACGCGGCGACGCGGGCCACGGCGGCATACCAGAACGCCGCACGGGGACTGGACACGCTGAAGGAGTGGGTTCTGGTGGAGTTTGGACTGGTACACACGGCGGATGCCATTCACCGTCTGGCCCACGAACAGCCCAAGCGGTTTGACGTGATCGGAGACATTCTCCACCAGCGGCACCTGATGCAGGAATACCCGGAGACCCCGGAATACCGGGAGCGGCCGGAGGACATGGACGGCGTTTTCGGAGAGGTGATCCGGCTGTTGGAGGACATTGAGGACGCCTTGCGGGACTGCGTGGGCGTCAGCGAAGAAGTGGGGCTGTATCCTCTGGCAAGGGAATTTGAAAACCTTCAGATGGAGAACAGCAAAAGCTACGAGACCATGCTCTACGCATGGCAGATGTATGACAAGACCGACGGCAGCGCCACCAGCTATGACAACTGGGTGGAAAAGCTGTTTGACGGAGAGGAGGCGTGACCATGCCGTTTCGGACGAGAGGAACCCCGCCGGAGCACGTAAAACTGTCCGGCGAGCTGCGGGTCATGCAGCGGCTCAGTGAATACGAGTTCGGCGTGGAGCTGTGGGTCATGCGCTCCGGGCTGAATGAGAATCATTGGGATTTCCGCAATATGCGTGAGCACTACCTGACGTTTGTGGGTCAGCCCATTCTGTGTGCCTATGTGGGCCGCAAGGTGGGGGACGGACACAACATGAGAGAAGTGCGGGACCCCTACACCGGCGAGAAGGGCTACACGTTCATGGACGGAACGGCGGAGCGCATCGTAGGGACCCTATCCGACGATCCCAAGGACTTTTCCATTGTGGAAGAAGGCGGGAACGAGTGGATCAGGGCAAAGGGCCGGTTATTCCAGTTTTACGCACCGGAATTGGTGGAAAAGATCGTGCGGACAGGGCGCATGGATGTTTCCGCTGAGACCGATACGAAAAAATCCCACATGGACGGCGAGAACGAAATCATTACGGATTGGGCAGGTCTCGGCGTAACCGTGCTGGGAGACGATGTGCCGCCGGCAATTCCGGGGGCGCGGATCAAGGCGCTGAGTGCCATGCAGGAAGAGTTTAAGACATTAAAACTGCGGGCGGCGTCTCTGGACCCCGGAAAGGGAAGCAACGAAACGAACAAGAGAAAAGGAGTGAACATCATGAGCAAGAAGGCAATGGAGGCCATGTCCGAAAAGTTCAAGGGCTACCGCGTGGTCGCTCTGAGCGAGGACGGGATGCACGTTGGCCTCGTGGACTCTGCCGGCAGCGCTTATACCTACGCCTTTAATGCGGAGGATAACGGCGCCGTGGTGGAGAGCCGCATCAAACCCGCTTACCTCACGGCAGCCTTCCCCTTTGGCGAGGGCGTGAACGCCATGGCAGAGGTGAGCGACATCGTGGACTATGCCTGCGCCGCAAAGGGGCAGCAGGCGGAGGACGTGAAGGCACTGCAGGCACGTCTGGACGCAGCGGAGGAGAAGATCCGCACCATGGAAGCCGCCGAGCATGAGCGCCGGGTGGAGGCCGTGAAGGAAGCTGTGAACGGCGCCTTGGAGGACATCCGGGCCTGCGCCGTGGAAGGCGACGCCGACATGACCGAGACGGCCAAGGGCCTGTGTGACCGGGCAGAGGAGTTCGCAGCCATGGAGACTGACGGGAAGTTCTGCGGCGCAGACCGCGCCGTGCTGGACCTGATGGCCGCACACGGCAAGGCACAGACCGAAAAGCGCAAGAAGGAAATGGCTGCTAAGCAGCATTCCTTCGCATGGAACAACCCCAAGGCCAACAGCGGTGAGGGCGGCGGCATCATGGAGATGCTGGGCCGCATGAACGGCTGAGATACGAGAGGAGAGTGAATCACAATGGCATACATTGAAAAGACTGCGTTTTGGCCCCGTGTGACCAACCGCGTATTCGACGAGACCCTGAACATCACCGGCAAGTTCCAGAACGGCGATAAGGCAGACGAAACCTGCTCCGCCGGTTTCCTGTGCGTAAAGGATGAGCTGATGGACTGCGAGGGCTATGTGGGCGTTGGCCCCACTGAATCCACCGTGACCATCAAGAACAGCAACAGCTGGAACATGAAGGCTACCGGAGCCGCCGTGAAGAGCGAGGGCGACGGCATTTTCGCCTGCAACCCCTATGACGTGAACATGGTTCAGGACCCCGCCACCGGCAACCTCTACAAGGTTGGCGCCAACACCCTGGGCTTGCCCGCTCCCAAGGGCTATCCCGTCACCTTCACCAAGATCGTGTTCGACGGGAACAAGATTTACCGGTTCGGCATCGGCAACCTGTCCACCACTCTGGGGGCCAACAAGTTCCTAACCATTGCCAACGGTCTGCTGGTGCCCGCCACCGCCGCTCCCACCGACGTGGGGACTCCGTACTTCAAGGTTCTGCCTACCGGCGGCACCTTTACCGAGGGCGCACAGAGCGCATTTGAGTTCGTGGACGTGCTGGCCTGCAAGGTTGACGCGGCAGCGGGCTGAGAAACGAGAGGAGAGTGACAACAATGGCAATCAAACTGAACAGCATCAATCCCGCTGTGTATGACAGCGCTGCCAAGGAGTTCAGCAACGCGGAACGTGAGCGGGCCGACATCGTGACCTGCGGCCGTCTGCTGATGCGTGAGCGTCTGGGCCGGGACGAACGCACCCTGCGCGTGATGACCAAGCAGCCCGATGATTTCACCGCTATGCTGGCGGACGGTGAGGGGCAGAACAGTTACGGAATGACCAACCGCAACCTTCAGAAGAACCTGCTGCTTTTCTGCGCCAAGCGGGTGTGCGCCCTGAGTGGTGAGATCCCCCCCGCTGATCTGGACGAGTTCCGCCGCAACCAGCGCAAGTTCATGAGCGACAGCCTGTACCTCAAGACTCTGGCCGGTATCGTCACCGAGATCGTGACCCCCATGCTGCCCACCGTCATGAGTTCCGGGCTGGGCTGGCTGGCTGAGATGACCACCGTGCCCATCGGCCAGACCAAGGAACTGGACATCATGAGCAACGACATCTTCCTCTTTGAGGATGACAGCTGGGGCGCCTCCCGCTCCAAGCCCGCCAACACCCTCTACAACAAGAGCGTGACCCTGAACCCCCGTCTGCGCACCGCACGGGTGAGCATGAAGTGGTATCAGCTGGTGGGCAACGATGCCGACATGGGGCGGTTCTTCAACGCTCTGGCCGCCGGTATGTACTCCAAGATCACAGCGCTGTGGATCAGCACCCTGACCAAGATGACCGCCAACACCGCCTATGTGCCCGCCAACATGACCTTCACCAACACCTCCGCCAACTGGGTCACTGCCGGTGAGCGTGTGAGCGTTGTGAACGGGACCCGCTACCGGAATGTGATGGCCATTGGCCGTCCTTCCGCACTGACCAAGGCGCTGCCCAGCGGTGTGGTGAACGCCTCCACCGTGAACCTGGATGCGGCCCTGTCCACCATGCTGGGGCTGGACTGGACGCGCTATGGGTTCCTTGGCGAGTACATGGGCATGAACCTGATGCCCATTGATACTGCTATTGTCCCCGGCACCCAGAATACCACCGTTGTGGATATTGTGCCCGCCGACAAGATTTGGCTGGTGCCTGCGGGCGGCTACAAGCCCGTCTACATCGGCATGGAGGAAGGCACGCCCATTCAGTTGGAGCTGACCCCCGATCAGACCGCAGACATGAGCATCGACGTTGTTGTGTCCATGTCCATTGACTGTGTGCCGGTCCTCGCCAGCAAGATGGCCGTCATCAACGCGTAAGCAACCCAAGCGGGAGGGAGGAAACCCTCTCTCCCGCAGATATGGTGCGAAGCCTGCATGAGGGCAGAGCACCACGGAAAATACATCATCTTTTATCTGAAAGGAGCGGACAAAGATGGCAAAAGAGAAACGGACGGCCGCAGATGTGGCGGCGGGGATTGAAGCCCAGGAGCTGGAAGCAGCCGACCAGCCCTTGCGGGAACAGACAAAGGCTGCGCCCGTGGCAGAGCAGAAAGCACCTGCGGCGGAGAAGGAACCCGAAAAGCTCTATACAGCCGCTGAGGTAGCGGAGATTGCCAAACAGGCGGCGGCGGAGGCCGTTGCAAAGGCTATGGCGGAGGTCAAACCCCAAGTGGTGCAGGTGATGGCGGACACGGAAAAGGTGACGCTCCGCTGGTGCGCTCCGGTGGCGGACGACAATCTGGCTGTATTCGGCCCCAACGGGATGTACGGCACCGTGACCGGGAAGAACGGCACCGTGATGGTGCCCAAGAGCGAGTGGAGCCGGTTCTATGATGAGACGGCAAGACGGCTCATTGAGCGGCGCTGGCTGGTGGTGCTGAACGGCATGACGGATGACGAGCGGCAGGTGTACCACTGCGCATACCGCAAAGGCGAGGTTCTGGACGAGACGGCGTTCCGCTGCGCCGTGACCATGGGGGACAAGCTGCTGGACATCTTCGACGATCTCTGCACGGAGCATCAGGAGATGGTGGCCAAGGCTTATTATGACGCATGGGAGCGGGGCGAGGTCAGCGCTGACAGCCGGGAGCTGCTGAAGAAACTGAACGCGAAGAACAAGGCCCGGTATGCCGAAGAACCCAAGGAGGACCCCCGGCGGAAGGGAATGTTCCGCCCGGTGCTGGACGCACTGAACAGCGCGGAGGCAGCGGAAGAGGACTAAAGGCAAAAGGAGGAATTAGACATGGATATTTCTGGATTTGGCATTGCCAGCGTGGCGGTAATCACGGTGATTTGCTACTTGATCGGCATGGCTGTGAAGGCCACCGCCATTGAGAACAAGTGGATTCCCATTGTTGTGGGCGTATCCGGCGGCGTTCTGGGCGTGGTGGGGATGCTGATTATGGCAGACTTCCCTGCAACGGACTATCTCACCGCCGTGGCAGTGGGCATTGTAAGCGGTCTGGCCAGCACCGGCGTGAATCAGATCGCGAAACAGATGAGTAATTAAAATTGCTTCCGCAAAGGGCTGGGGTTCCCAGCGGAAGCCAAGGGGATATTCTCTTTTAAAAAGAGAATGTCCCCCCGGCCCCCTAAAGAGAAACGCAGGGGGATTTCGATTTCCCCCCGCACCCCTTGAAACGACACAAAGGGCGAGGGCTGCGGCCCTCTCCCTTTGGAAACCCTCTCCCATAGGACGGGGCGAGGACGAGGGGGACATAGATAGGATCAACAACCATTTTTTAATTTGAAAGGAGAACAAATCATGGAAAAGAAGTTTGCGGACATCATCAACGAGGGCAAGAAGAACGGCAAGAAGCTCAGTGAGATCAACGCCGAGCTGAAGGCAGCGGGGGCAACCTTCCATCTGGACTACACCATGACGCCGGATGGCCCCCAGACCGGCTGGTCTGAGCAGGAAATGAAGGAGGGATTCATGCCCGCGGAGAAGGAGCCTGATGACGTGAAGCACCTCCACGACTATATGCGGTACAACCCCGCCAAGGCCAACACCGAGGAGGAAGTCTGGGTGCCGGAGGGCCACTACCGCATCACCTTCGACGAGAGCGGACATCCCACCAAGGCCGTGCGGATCTGATGGTTGATACGTTTGATTGCGCGAGAGCGCAGGTCTACTACAACACGGCAAAGCTGTCCCCGGCGCAGATCAAGGCGAAAACCGGATGCACCCACATCATCAACGGCTACCTGTTCAACGGCAAGTTCCAGCCGGTGGGCTGGGCGGTGATTGATGGGAAAGTTATCAGCCGGGACGCCTATCAGGATTGGGGCATTTCCATTGGCAGTGATGGCGCACCGAAAATGTTGACGGACCGGGGAGGATCTTTCCTTTCCGGCGTCCCTCTCCTGAAAGCGGGAGCCAAACTGCGGCGGGACCTCACGCCGGACGTGGCCCGGCCTGCCGCCCGGACGGCTGTAGGCTGGATGCCCAACGGCAAGGTGTGCCTTTGGTGCGACAAGGCCAGTCTGACCCGTGAGCAGCTGCAGAACAAGCTGCTGGGGTTAGGCGTGACGGATGCGTTGATGATGGACGGCGGCGGCTCCACGCAGGGTATTTTCCCCAAGGGGAAAGTGACCAGTTCCCGTAAGGTGCCCACGCTGCTGCTGTTTTGGGAGCGGAAGGCGGCTACCACAAACCCTACCCCGGCCCCAGTCAATCCGGAGGAACCGGCGCTGGCATGGGGCAAGGCCAAGGGGCTGTTGACGGACAGCAATGCGGGGGAGACAGTGACACGGGCAGAGATGGTTCGTGCATTATACAAAATGAGGTGATGAGCATGGTTGGGATCAACGGATACTCCAAGGCCAAAGACGGAAACAAGCGTCTTTCCGCCCACTTCAAGGTCAAGGAGTTTGCCTGCAGGGACGGCAGCGACGCCGTTCTGGTGGCTCCCCGTTTGGTAATGGTGCTGGAATCCATCCGCACTTATTTCGGTTCCGCTGTGGTGATCAACAGTGGCTACCGGACTCCCCAGTACAACGCCAAGGTGGGCGGCGTGACGGAAAGCCAGCACTGCTACGGCACGGCAGCTGATATTTCCGTGGAAGGACAGAAGCCGGAACAGGTGGCGGCCTATGCCAGACAGCTGATGCCTGACTGGGGCGGCGTGGGGGTTTATGACAGCTTTTGTCATATCGACGTGAGAGAGACCAAGGCTGACTGGACCGGCTGAGAAAACACAAGCAAAAAGCCCCGTGCCGCCGGGAACGCGGCGGCACGGGGCAATATTAAAACAGAACATGACTGTTCCGAAGAAAAACAGACGGGACGGAAAACATATAAAACAGGCCAAAAAGGAGGGACGGCTATGGGAACGAGTTGGAGCGAGATCATTTCGGACCATGCCATGGTTTTTATTGATGACGTGAGGCTGACGGATCAGGCGGCGGAAAGCCCTGCGCGGTTCCTCCGGCGGATGAGCCTGTACATGAAAAACGCGATCCCGGTATTCAACCGTCCCCCTGAGATGGTGGATTACCTAAAGGAGGGGCTGACGGAACCCGCCTACGGGGACAGCGCATGGATCTCCACGGAGGAAAGCCTGACGGCGGAGACCAAGGTGGAAACGGGGATGACCGGCTACGAATTATTCTCCTGCGCACAGCGGGCGGAGCAGCCGGACGGGTCCGTGCTCTTAGTACCGTATGGAGAGGCGGTATATGACCCGGAGACCGGGACCGTGACCTTTCCTCCCCAGATGGACGCGGGATTACAGTACGAAATGGACTTTTACACCGACGGGGCCTTTGCCCATGACCTGACGGCGGAGCAAAAACGGCTGTTGGGATTGTGCGTAGCCTCCGTATGGGACGAGCGGTTTTTCCGCAACTGGCTCGGCGACGCGCCCAAGGATCATGACCGGAGTTTTAACCCGCCTAACGAACCGCAGTACATGGAAAAGGGCAACAAGAAGAAATTGCAAAACCGGGGGCTTCTGAACGAGGAATTGCGGAAGTATGAGCAGGACTGCATATACGCCACGGCGTTCCGCCGGTCGGCACGGCAGATGGAGCTGATCTGAAAGGAGGGGACCACATGGCGGACGCCAAGCACGGCATGAAAAACATTGGACTTTTGGGCGGCGGGAACGGCAGGGCGACCAACGCTCCGGCTCAATACCGGGACCGGAATCGGCAGTATTTTGCGGATGCCACGGCCCGGTTTGTGGAGGAAATGGCTCCTTACGCCACGGACTTTGTGACGGCCCGGATGCAGGGCTTGGTTCCCGGAGACTTCTACCGGTGGAGCACAAAGCGCATCCGGTTCTCCGACACCACCAAGCAAGGCGTCAGCCTCACCCGGAAAACCGATGACCAGAAGGCGTTTCTGGTAGCGGACGCCGGGGTGGATTACATCCCGGAGGGGGCCAAGGTGGAGACCATGGGTTCCTACTGGCTGGTAACGAACCCTTCTAATCTATCCAGCGCAATAGGGACCGGAATCATGCGGCGGTGCAACGCCGTATGGCGGTTTCTGGACTGGTACGGCAACATCCGAGAAGAACCGATCCTTGTGGAAAAGTCACTGGCGCAGGCCACATCCAATGACTTTCAGGAAATGACCCTCATCATGCAGGGATATTTCAACATCATCTGCCAGCGAAACGAAAACACGGAGCAGCTGGACCAGAACAGCCGCCTGATCTTAGGGCGGCGGGCCTACCAGATTACCGGCTACTCCGACGTGACGCAGGAGTTCACCGGGGACGATGAAAGCACACACCTGCTGTATTTCAACGCCAGAATGCAGGAGCCGAACCACGAGATCGACGATTTGGAAGCGAAGGTGGCAGGGGGGAAGAACTTCTCCTGGGCGGTATTTGTCACCGGGGCGCCCCGCATGACGGCGGGAGACTCGGCCCAATTTACCGCAGCCTCCCGGCGGAATGGGGCCGAGGTGGAGACCACGGAGGAACACCCCATCGGCTATATATGGACGTCCAGCGATCCCAATGTAGCCACGGTGGACGGAAAAGGCGTTGTGACCGCCATGGGTGAGGGCACCTGCCAGATCAAGGCGACACTGGAACAGAACCGGGACTGTGCCGGTGAGTTTACAGTGACGGTGGAGGCATCGGCGGCAAAAACACCGGCGGTACGGTTTTTGAATGAGGTTCCCAAGTACATGGCCCCCTACGATGTGGAGACCTTGGAGGCGGCGCTGTTTATTGGCGGCGTTCGACAGGACACGGCGGTGGAGTGGACCTATAAGGGAGCCGCAGAGGGTTCTTACAGCGTGAGTGTCAATGGGAACCAGTTGACAGTCCGATGCTGGGGGAACAGCCCGAAACCGCTGACGGTAACGGCCAGATGCGAGGGCGAGAGCGTCAGTGCGGAGATCGAATTGGAGGGCTTGTGAGATGGCAGAGAAGTGTCCATACGCTTACAAGCGGCCCGGAACGGTGAGCTTGCTGTGCGAGATGCAGCCGGGGCAGAAATTCCCCATCTGCGGGCACCAGCATTTGTGCGGCGTGACTGGGCAGTGGGAGAACACACCGCAGGCGGCCTTGTGTCCCCTGCGGGGGATTGACCGTGAGAAATTCCAAAAAATCTGAAAGGAATGACGTATATGGAATGGAAAAAACTGACGGAGGAAGAGCTGCTGGCAGCCAGAGACTATGTACCCTTGATGGAAAAGGCAGCCTTTGCGGCGGAGTGCGCCGGACGGTGCTTTGACCGGATGGAAGTCCGGGTGGAGGGAGGACAGGTACTCCCCTACTTCAAGGAGAACGTGGAGCGGCGGAGCCGGTATCTTATGGGCGGCTTTGTAAAGCTGTATCTGGGAGAGGACTTTGAACCGGTGGAGGGGGAAACCTACCTCATGTCCGCCGACGACTACGACCGCTGGGCCGGAGGTCACATTTTTAACCAGATCGACCGCATGAAGGGGAAAGGGCCGGAGCTGCGGGACAAGGCCTTTGACCTGCTGGCGGATTACCGCGATCTGGAAAAGATGCTGAAAACGGAGATTTACGGGATGTTGCAAGCCATGAATGACCCGGTGAGCCGGTTTCAGGACCTTGCGGCGCAGAGCATGACGCCGGAGGCGGTGCAAAAGACGCTGGACGATCTGAAGGAGGCCCGGAGCGCCTTTGACGCGGCCTTTCAGCAGCGGAAGGGCGGCGCACAATGAACCCGGCCTTCCACAGCCCCACCTATCCATTTGAACGAGTCCAAAGCGGCTTTCTGACCTTCCGCGGGGCGGAGGAGATTCCCCACAAGCTGTTGACCTATCTGATGGACCTGCCGCTGCCGGACGGCTACGAGCCGGTGGATGACAACACCCGGCCCCGTGTCCGGTTGATGAAATATCTATGGCATGACGGGGCCAAGCCGCTGGGAGAGCGGCTGCCCACGGCCAAGGAAAAGCAGAGCCTTCTTTTTGACGGGAACGAGCCTGTGGTAGACAGCAGCACCCAGCGCCGCAAGCACCCGAAAGGGTATCGCCTTTACGCTCAGAAGTTCTGGGGAGAAGCCCAGACGGAGGCGAAAAGCACAATCAAATGTTATTTGGGCCGCATTTTTTCACAGACGCCCTTTGACGCGCGGATCGGGATCACGTTTGTGATCTCCTGCAACGTGAATCAGGAGACCACCACCAAAACGGAGGCATACGCCCGCTCCTACGATATGGAGCAGTGCATCATCGAAGCGCTGAACGGCGTGAATCTGGCGGGGATCGGCGTGTGCGATTTCTCCCGTGCCGCACATGCGGACAACGGAAGCCGCCCGGTGTATGACCAGACGGGCACGGTGGTAGGCCGGGAGCTGAAAATGAGCATACATTGGGCGGAAAGCGAAGCCGCTATGGGGGATACCATTGAGGACTACTAAATTCACAACGGGAGGACAGCCACCATGAACATGGAAGAAGCAGCCGTAAAGATAGAGGGCCACGAGCACGAGATCAAGTCCCTGAAACACCGCATGGCCGATGTGGAGCGGGATCAGCAGGCGCTGCTCAAGCTGACTGCCAGCGTAGAGGTAATGGCGACCAAGCAGGAAGAAATGGGGACCAAGGTGAGCCGGATCGATGAGAAGATGACGGAGATGGAAGGGAAGTCCGCCAAACGGTGGGACAGTCTCGTGGACAAGGTGATCTGGCTGATCGCCGGGGCCTGTATTGCGGCGCTGTTTGCCAGCGCAGGCATTGCCATTTGATTTCAGATATTGGAGAGGATGAATTAAAAGAATGGAACTCTCACGGAATATCAAGCGGGCGGCGGACCGCTACGAACCCGTAGAAACCGCCGGACTGACCCTATGGCCCATCCGGGTATGTGAGCAGGAGGAATTTGAGCGGGCGAGACCCGCCATTGACGTGATCCAGCAGGCGCTCCCTGTGCGCTATGCGGTCATGCCTCTGCTGACAGCCTATTGGGTCATGGATCTGGAAAGCATGGAGCGGGGGGAGGAACCGGTGGGCCTTTTCAACCGGGCACTGGCGTTTTTGGCGCTGGCGCTGCGGCTGGGGGAGGGTCGGAGTCTTTCGGACCGCATCCGCCTGTTTCATGTGAAACTTTCACCTGAAAACACAATGGATTTAAAGGGAATATGCTTTACATGGAACGGAGAGGAAGAAATCACCATTACCCCGGTACAATTCCAGCGGCTCAGGGCTATTCTGGCTTATCAGAACGGCATTGAGCTGACGGATGAGGACGCCAACCCGGACCTGTTGGAGGCGGAGGCGGAGCTGGCCCGGAGAAACGGGCCGAAGCTGCGCCGGGACCCGGCAAGCCTGCTGTCTGCCGTGGCCCTGTTTACAGGCTGCGAGGAAACGGAGATGGACGAATGGCCCCTGCTGAAGCTGAAACGGCGTCAGGAAGCCATCCAGCGGGCGGCGGATTATCTGATCTGCGGCATTTCGGAGGGCAACGGCGTGAAGTGGAAGGGAGGGAACCCTGTACCCCACCTTTTCTATGACCGGGAGCGGGAGGACGCGGGGGCCATGACCCCGCTGAGCCAATTTACCAACAACAAGGAACAAACTTAAAAGGAGTGTGAACAGACATGATCACTTTTACTGACAAGAGACTCTACCCTAAGGGCATTTGCTCCGCACAGCTTCAGGACCCTGTTACCGGCGAGGTTCTGAGCCAGAGCGACAAGTTCTCCACCGGTAACATCCAGTTCTCCGGCAACATCGACCCTCTGCGAGCGGGCCTTGGCAACGGCGTTGCCACGATTGTTGCCAGCGATTCCGATACGCAGGTGAACTTCACCCGCGCGGACTTCGACCTGATGAGCAAGATGATGGCTGTGGGCGGCACCGTGAGCTACAACGCCGTTTCTCCCGTCTGTCAGACGGTGGAGGCCACGGGCACTTCCCTGAAGGCCGACGTGAGTAAGCTGGTGCCTGTGGCCCAGTACGGCTATTCCTCCATTTTCTGCTACGTGCAAGAGGTGGGCGCGGCTTCCTCCTACTCTGTGGGCGGCGTTCCTTATCCCATTGACCCCGCCACCGGCGCCATTACCGGCTTCACCGCTGAGAGCGGCAAGAGCTACAAGGTGTGGTACTTCGCCCGGAAGCCCGCGGCTCAGGTGGGCGTGGTGCGCAGCGCCTTTAATGGCCGCATCGTCCACTTCACCGCGCAGATCGCCGTGTATCAGAACGTGTCCGGCAAAAACAAGGGCACCCGCTGGGGCTGGGCCTACCTGATTGTGCCCCGCCTGTATCTGAACCCCGAAGGGGCCAACACCACCGGCGACCAGTCCAACTACGATACCACCACCATCACCGGCCGCGCCATCAATGAGGACGCCGACGTGATCTCCGCCGAGTGCGACGCCTGCGGCGGCATGGGCACTTCCGCCTACATGGTGCTGGTTCCCGACGAGGAAAGCGATGAGGTAGCGGGGATCGCCGTGATCGGCGGCGTGGTGAGCGTGGCTGCCAGTGGCACTGCCCCCGTAAATGCCAAGTTGGTCATGAAAAACGGCGAACTGGTGACGCCCTCTCCCGCAAGCCTGCTGAAGTACACCGTGACCGCCGGGACTGCTACCGGGACCACGGTCTCCACCGACGGCATTGTGACCGCCGGAAGCACCCAGGGCACCGGGAGCATCGCCATCCAGTATCCCGCCGAGGGGGCAGCCAAGTACACCGCGCAGGCGGTTCTGGAAGTTACCTCCGAATAAGGGACACACCAAAAACGCCTTATCCTAAGCGTTGGATAGGATGAGCCGAGCGGGGCTGACTGCCGGGAAAACCCGGCGGTCGGCCCCGCTTTTTGATCCCCGGCGGACGGGAGGGCATGAGGATCTCATGCCTTGGCGTATGCTTGGGACCATTTTCGTGAGGTCACGAACATGATGGGAAGGAGCGGGGATATGAGCGGGAGCGCATCTGCCAGGATCACAGGGCTGGACGAGGACATGGCGGCACTGGAACAGCGGTTCAGGGCGGCGCTGGCCGCAAGCCTGCCGACCTTGAAGGAGGAAATGGCAACGTGCCTTTTTGAGCACGTACAGGGCGACGTATACGAAAAATTCGACCCAAAGGAATACATCCGGCGGGGAGAATATGGCGGCTTGGCCGATATTGACGGCAACACGCAGTTCACAGTGTCTGAGGACAGCGTTTCCATGGACTACCAGCCAAGCGGCGAAAGCGAACAGGTGGAAAACCCGCTGAACGGAGACGCACTGATCGGGCGCATTGAGCATCTGGAACCGCCCTATGACTGGACCCGGAGGCCACCGGCCAGACCGTTTTTTGAAAATTTTGTCACGGAGATGGTAGAAGGCGGACGGGCGGAGGAAACGCTGGTACGGGCCATAAACCAACAGGACGCAGAATTACAGATCGAAGCCAACGGCTACACGGGCCGGGAGGGTGACGAAGGATATTGAAGTAAAGGCAGGGCGGTGAAGCATGGCACAAATTATCTTTAAGGGCGTACCCGATTTTACAGAGGTCCGGGCGGAGATCGCAAAGCTGAAGCAGGAGGTTGCGTCGGTTTCCTCCACGAAAGTGAATCTGAACGGCACGGCGCAGGGCTTGAACGGCGCGGCCAATGCCGCCGGGAAGCTGGCGCAGAATTTGCAGAAGGTCTCCACCACCTTTGACGCAAACGGGCAGGCCACGCGGCAGGTGCGGGATTTCTCCGCACGGCTGGGAGAGACCACCCGCGTGGTGGCGACGCTGAACAAGGAGACGGGGGATCTTGCTGTGACCCAGCAGACTGTGACCCGGAACTACCGACAGCAGGCCCAAGCGGCGGAGAAAGCCGCTGCCTCGGAACTGAAAGCCACCCGGCAGGCCAACGCCTATTTACAGCAGCAGACCAGAGCAGCGCAGAACACCCCTTATAATCCCACATCGATCCAGCGGCAGATCGAGGGCATGGTGGGCATCGGGAACGCCGCCAAGAGTGCGGCGGACAGTGCCAGCGTATTTGAAAGAGCGTTTTTGAACACCTCCGATAAGGTCCAGAAGGGCACGAAGGAGATGACCGAGAAAAATGGGCTGTTAGGGGACAGCTTTACCAACGTCTACCTGAAAATGCTCCAATGGCAGGTGATGGGCACCATCGTCTCCAAGACCATCGGGGCCTTCCGTGACGCCATTTCCACCATGAAGGCCGTGGACGATGAGATGGTGACGGTCCGCAAGGTAACTGGCTTTACAGCAGAGCAGATGGAGGAACTGCGGGACCGTGCCTATGAGACGGCATCGGCCTACGGCGAGGCGGCGAACGAATACCTCAACTCTGTGGCGGCGTTTGCCCGTGCCGGTTACGGCGAACAGGCGGACGCACTGGCAGAGCTGGCCACTAAGACAAAGTTAGTGGGCGACACCAACGCGGAAACGGCACAGCAGTTCCTGCTGTCCGTGGACGCGGCGTATCAGTACAAGGGAAACATTGACGCATTGACCAAGGTGCTGGACGGTGCCAACGAAATCGACAACAAGTACGCCACCAGCATTGAAAAGCTGGCGGAGGGCTTGGGGACCGTGGCTCCGGTGGCGGCACAGGCCCATGTGGGGATCGATGAACTGACGGCGGCCATCGGTACGATTACCGCCGTGACCCAGCGGAGCGGCAGCGAAGCGGCCCGTGCGTTCCGGGCACTGGTGCTGAACATCGTGGGTGACACGAAAACCGAGATCGACGAGGGCGTGACGTGGACCACCGGAGAGATCGCCGGGTTAAAGGACGTGATCCGACAGTACGCCCCGGCTGCGTATGAAGCAGCAAAGGCCACCGGCGAGGTCATTGACCCCATGGAGGCCATCGGGGGCCTTGCCCAGAGCATGAAGGACGGGCTGCTGACCGAACAAAAGCTGATGGAGATGGTCAGCGACATCGGCGGCAAGCTGCGGACGAGCCAGCTGCTGGCATTGATCCAGAACTGGGATATGTACCAGTCCATGCTGAAAGATTACGCCAACGCCGTAGGCAGCGCGGACAAGGAAATTGAAAACGCGCTGGACAGCTGGACCCGTAAGACCAACATTCTGAAAAACGAATGGACGGAGTTCATCCAAAGCATGGTGAGCACCGACACCGTTAAGGGCGGGCTGGACGTGCTGATTGGCACAGTGGAAGTTCTGAACACGGACCTTGGCCACGCGGCGGTGACTGCCGGGGCGGTGTCGCTGGGGCTGATAGGGATTCAAGCGACGGCCAAGGGAGCGACGGCGGCGTTTACAAAACTGTCGGCGGCGGGGATCGCCATGAATCCGTGGCTGCTGGCAATCGCGGCGGCGGCAGGGGCGTTCAGCCTCGTGTGGAAGGCGACGGAGGACTATCGGAAAAGCCTGTCCACCCTGAACACGGAGATCGAGAACGACAACACCCAATTAGAGGAAAACAAGAAGCGGCTGGACGAGATCAACGAAATTGCGTGGCATGATCTAACGCCGGAACTGGTTAAAGAAAAACAAGCACTGGAAGCAGAAAACGCCGAGCTGGAACAGCAGATCGAGCACCTGAAAGAAATTGCAGAGAAAAAGGCGCAGACTGTGGGCGGAGCCACCATTGCCGGAGGAACCACGATTACCTCCATGGGTAGCGTGAAGGGCTACGATGAATTTGTGGGCCGGTCTTTCAAGTCCACAGAGGAAATGATCGCCCAGCTGCGGCTGGTGACGGGACAGGCCATCAGCACCACGGCAGATCTGGAACGGCTGGGGATTACCTACGAGACACTGGCGGACAAGGCCAAGGCGTACACGGACCAGCTTCAGTCCGGGGGAAGCATCCAACAGGACCAGATCGACGATTTCTACGCCGTGAAAACGGCGGCGGAACAACAAGTGGCAGCCTACGAGGAAGCCATCAAAGCCAACGGCAAACTGACGGACGCCCAACAGGCGGACTATGACGTGCTGAAGGCATTTTTGGCACAGGTCAACAAGGCCACACAGCCCATGAGCGACTATGTGGCGGGGCTTTTGAAGGTACAGCGGCAGGCGGGGAAGTCCGGGAACCAGATTTACGATCTGGTGAAGCGGATGATCGTTCTGAACGAGAAAAAGCTGGACCTGAGTCAGCAGATCGGGGCGCTGCGGCAGCTGGCCACCGAGGCCGGGGCGGCAGCCTATTCCGTGGGCATGATCGGCGCCGCCAAGACGCAGGATGTAGAGCGGACCATCAAGGGCCTGTTGCAGACCGGAAAGGCCAAGACCTATGACGAAGCCCGTGCCATCGTTCTGAACCGGATCTACAAGTCCATGTTTACGGACACCGGGCGGGACAGCGGGACGGTGGATACCACCTCCACAGTGGATACGTCCTCCACCACATCGTCCACGGGGAAATCTACCAAGGACGCGGAGCTGGAACGGCTGAAAGACATCGTATCCCTGCGGAAGTCGGAACTTTCCCTTATGCAGGAGCGTGGGGACAGCACGGCGGACCAGATCGACAAGATGCGGCAGATCCAAGCGGCGCTCCACGCACAGGCGGAGTATATGCGGCGGATCGGGGCCAGTCAGGCGGACATCAACGCCCTGTCCACGGAGCACTGGAAGATCACCAAGCAGATCAAGGAACTGCAGGAGGATCTTTGGGACGAACTGGAAGATGCCGTAAACAAAAAGCTGGAAGAAGCGGCGGATGCCCGTGACAAGCAGGTTGACGCCATCGACAAGCAGATCGCGGCGCTGAAGGACGCCAAGCAGGCCGAGGACGAAGCCCTGAAACTGGAACAGCTGAAGGCGGCGGTGCTGGAAAAGCAGAACGCCTTGCTGGAAGCCCAGAAGGAACGGACGGTGCGGGTATTCAATGCCGCAACCGGACAGTGGGAGTGGGAAGCCAACGCATCCTCGGTCAAGTCCGCACAGGATGCCTATGAAAAGGCCAAAGAGGACTTGGCGGAATATGAGCGGGAGTTGGCCCTTCAGCGGGAAATCGACGAACTGGAAGCCAAGAAAAAGCTCATCGAGGAAACCTATGACACCCTGAAAGCCGAGTGGAAGCGGATCACGGACAGTTTGCAGGACCCCACCCGGACCATTGACGATATTCTCAGCGACATTGCCAGAAACGGCACGCCCAAGATGCGGCAGCAGGTGGAGGAGGTCAACAACCTGCTGGGCAAACTGAACCAGTACATTGCCGGGGCTATGAATGGGATTATGCTCCCCGGACAGACGATGCTGCCGGGGATGATGGGTGCGGCCGGTGCCACCGGAGGATACCACTTCGACTACACGAAGAATCCGAGCGGCGGCTGGACGCAGACAGAAATGAACGAGGGGTTCAAGGAGGGGGACTCCGGCTGGAAGCTGGCAGACGGCAGCGACGCCAACCTGAATTACCGGGACACCACGCCATACGGAAAGGGTGTGAAGGGGTCCTTCACCGGCGCGGATATGAGCCGTGACCCAAAGTTGGCGGGGCGAACCGTTGAGAAAAACGGATATATCATCACGTATGACGAAAACGGCTATGCTAAGAGCGCCATCAACGTACATCAGGGAGCTGTCAATGGAAAACTTTCCGGGCTTTACACGAAGGTGGACGCGGACGGCAACGAGATGCACTACACGGGCTATGACAAAAACGTGGATTACAACCTTGCCATCAAGCAGGCCAAGGAGTCCGGGGCCGGAGAAGGGCTGATCAAGCAGTTAGAGACAGAGCGGCAGAACAAGATCAACGCCATGTACGGCGGCAAGGACCCGGACAGAGGCGGAAGCGGTTCCGGCGGAAGTTCTTCAAAAGACGGTTCGTCCAGCTCGTCCGGCGGCAAGGGCTATGACAGCAATGTGGACTACTCTCTGGCAATCAAAAATGCCGAAAAGAGCGGCGCCAGTCAGGCCACCATCGACAAATTGAAAGAAGAGCGCCAGAACAAGATCAATGACAAATACAGTGGAAAAGACCCGTACAAAAAATATGACTCCGGCGGCATCCTGCGGGGGCTGGGGGGCATCAAGGCCACCAGTCAGGACGAAATCGTGATTCCCCCGCTGCTGGCGGAGAAGATGCTGGAACCCAGCGCGGACAGCACTTTCCAAAAGAGAATGAGCGAGCTTGGGTGGCTGTACGGCGCGGTGGAGCGCGACGGCACCATGCCGGGAAAAACGGTGATGAGCCGGACCAGCTATGACCACTACGGAGACAGCTACAGCGTGAACGGCGTTCAGATCGGGGCGGAGGCGGCCAAGCGCCTGACCGTTGCGCAGGTCATGCAGGCATTGAACCACGGGGCCGGGAACTTGGGCCTCTACAAACATTAAGGGAGGCGGGCGCATGGCATTATTCCAACCAACGAATATTTATCCCTCGTCCCTTGGGGAACTGGGAAACGGCACGGTTGACATTACGAAGCCGCTGGCGGTGAGCTGGCAGGTGAACGGCAACTCCGCTATGACCGCGTTTTCCCTGACGATCTGCAAAAACGATGCGGCGTCCACGCAGGTGTACACCACGGGGAAGCTGACGGATGGATGTCCCTTCTATGGGATCGACTACGCGGGAAACACCGTACTGTTTGCCCATACCATTCCGGCTGACGCATTGAGCGGGGCGAATATGGAGAACGGGCAGCAGTACAAGCTGATCATTAAGCAGTGGTGGGGGGAGACCGACGCAGAGAGCGTGACCCAGCGGAGCGCATCGGTCTTTCTGACGAGGGCGGACCCGGTACTGACCGTGGCCGCCATCCCCTCGCCGCTGGCGGTGCGGAAGTACGCTTTTACGGCGACCTATACGCAGGCGCAGGGGGACACGCTGAACTGGGTTCGGTGGATGCTCCGGGCAAAAAGCAGCGATACGGCGCTCTATGACAGCGGGCGCATTTACGGCACGGCGGAACTGCGGATGGAGTATGACGGCCTGTTTTCCGACACGGATTACGCCGTCCGCTGCCAGGTGCAGACGGAGAACGGCGTTCAGGCAGACACCGGCTGGGTGGATTTCCGGGTGGCCTACGCTACCGCCACCCCCACCGGCGCGGTGGTGGCCTGTCCCAACTGCAAAAAGTCCGGTATCCGGGTGACATGGCCGGGGCTGTACGATGTGCAGGGCACGGCGGCAGGAGAAAACCGCATCCAAAACGGAAAGCTGGTATTGGGAGCGGATGGGACCGTGATCTGGGACAAGGTGACGGGGCAGCCGATGAACTACGCTCAGCCGTGGAGCTTGGTGTGGAGCGGGATGGTGGACGTGACCCGCGACAACCCCATCCTGACGGTGGGGCTGAATGGCGGCGCGGCCATTGTGACGCTGGGGAAGTCCGGCGTTTCTATGACGGTGGACGGCGTGGAGGTCTGGAAGGACGCTCTGCGCGGCGTAACGGAGGAGGACGAATGGACGCTGGTGATCACCGGCGGACAAATCTATCTCCGGCAGGTGACATGGGTCAACGCATTGTATCCCGCCGTGACCCTGTACCCCGGACCGGAGCTGTATCCCTACAAGGGTACTCAGTCTGGCAACCTTTTCAGCAGCGAGGTGAAACTGGCGGGACGGTCCATTACCTCTTTGACGCTGGGCGGTGTCCAAACCTGCGACTATCTGTGGGTGACGGGTGAGGTTCTGGAAGCCAGTGTGCTGGACCAGATTCTGAGCCAGGACGGCTGGACGCCGGGGGCGTTTTCCGGGAACACACTATTCCAGACGGATTTCGCCGGAGGCGGCCTGCAGGCGGGGAACCTGGCTTTCAGCGGAACGCTGACGGGCTTTGCCATTTACCGCTACCACGAGGGGGAAGCAACGCTGGAACCGGTGGCGCAGATGCCCCTTTCGGAGCGGGCCATTCTGGACTGCAAGGCGGTATCGCAGGAGACATACCGCTACTATATGTTCGGACTGGGGCAGACGGCGGACGGGCAGGAGGTTATCGTGACCAACGCCCTGATCTCCGACGCGGTGACGCCCATCTTCTGGGACTGGACGGTTCTGCAATGCACCACGGACGCAGATGGGGGCTATCACCCGGCGGCGATCTTCCGGTTCAGCCTGAACGTGGCCAGCGGGGAAATCAGCAACAACAACAGCCCCGGTGTGCTGGGGAATTTTACCCGGTATCCTACGGTACAGAGTTCCCCCAGCGATTACCGCTCCGGGACGCTCTCAGCGGCCATAGGGCACGTTTTGCCGAATGGGGAGTATACGGATACCAACAAGGTACGGGACGCTGTGTACGCCCTCTCAACCACGCAGGACACCCTGTTCCTGAAAGACCGGCGGGGAGACCTGTGGCAGATCCGGGCGGGCGGGGCCATTACCATGAGCACCATGGACGGCAGCCGACAGCAGGTGCAGACGGTGACGCTGCCATGGGTGGAGATCGGCTCCGCGGATGGGGCGCGTATCCTGCTCACATCGGGTGACGCTTTGTTTGCATAAGAGGGAGGCGATGCAGAAATGACCCAAGCGGAACGGATGAACGATTACCGCAAGATGCTGCGCCGGCCTTTTACCAAGCTGTGCCGCCTGCGGTTTTTACAGCCGGACGGCTCCACGGCTTTCGCACTGGACAACAACCCCACGGGGCGCTTCGCCGGGGCGTTTATCGCGGACGGGAGCCTGTCCGTGAATCTGAATAACGGCCAGCGGCGGACGGCCTCGGTGACACTGGCGAATCTGGACGGCACGTTCGATTACAACATCAATCGGGTGTGGTTCGGGAACCGGATCGCACTGGACGAGGGACTTGTGCTCAGCGACGGCACGGACTTTTACATCCAACAGGGGGTCTTTCTGGTGAAGGACCCGGTGGAGACGCTGGAACCGGCCAAGCGGACGGCGGAATACAATCTGGTGGATAAATGGTCGGATCTGGACGGAACGCTTTTCGGCTATCTGGAAAGCACCTACGAGGTGAAGGCGGGAACCAACGTCTTTGACCCCATCGCCGCCCTGCTGAAGCTGGACCGGGGGAACGGGGATCTGGTGGACAACGTGGCCCCGGTATTCACGGAATACTACAACGGCAAGACTCAGCAGCTGGCAAACGGGACCACGGCCAAGCTGACGGACGCGCCCTACACCCTGCGGGTGGACAGCGACAACGGAAGCTATGCGGACGTGTGCCTCGGCCTTGCGGAAATGCTGGCAGCGTGGATCGGGTACGATGCCTCCGGCGCACTGCGGATCGACCCCTCTCAGGATGACATTCTGGACAGCGACAAGCCGCTGGCGTGGCAGTTCTCCCAAAGCGAGGCGGAGCTGCTTGGAACGGAGTACACGGAGAAGAACACGGAAGTGTACAACGATTTCATTGTGATCGGGGAAGCCGTGAACAACAGCGCGCAGGTGGCGGCGCGGGCGCAAAATCTGGACCCGGCCAGCAGCACGAATGTAAGTCGGATCGGGCGCAAAACCGTGCGCTATCGGGCGGCGGGATATTCCACGAAACGGCAGTGCGAGGACTTGGCTGTGTGGAAATTGAAACGGTCCGCAGCACTGCAAAAGTCCGTCTCGGTTTCGTGCAGCCAGATCATGCACCTGAACGAAAATGAACTAATTTCCATCGTGCGGAGCGACAAGCCGGGGTCTCCGGTGGAGCGGCATCTGGTGCAGGGGTTCACAAGGCCCCTGACATGGAGCGGCCCCATGCAGATTTCCGCCGTGTCGGTACAGGATTTCCCAACGGCCACCGTAACGGGGTGGCCCACCTGAACAGTGAATCAGCCCAAAAGGGCACCGGATCAAAAGGAGGAACTTTTATGAAGAAGAATCGTTGCAGAAAAACGGCCCTTTTTTTCCCTGAGAGGGGGCGGATGTAATGGCATATTCCAAAACCGTATGGGTCAACGGTCAGGCCCCAGCGCTGGACGCAGCGCATCTGAACAAGATCGAAAATGAACTGGAAGCCCTTGACCAACGCCCTATTGGGGGCGGGGGGACCACCTACACCGCTACCATCGGCACCACATGGACGGAGGACAGCAACACCGGGGTCAAGACCCAGAACGTGGCGATTGCCGGGGTGACGGCCAGCCAGACGGCCAAGGTAGACCACGCCTACACCGGCAGCGGCACCAGCGACGATTATGCCGCCTTTGTGGAGGCAGAGAACCAGTATCTCAACTGCATCACCAACGGCTACGCCGAGACCTATGACGGCGGGATCAAGTTTACCATCTTCGGGGACGCCAACACGGTGTCCATTCCCATTGTGGTGGAGGTGAGCTGATGGGCTTTGCAATCGTGGCGGGGGGGAATCCCAATATGGCGGTGCCGGTGGCAGGGATTGCCGCCGGGGACATCGCCGTGGGTTCTACGGTGAAGCTGATGGAGAGCGGCACGGCGGTTGAATATCTGGTGGTGAATCAGGGGATTCCCAGCAATTCCAACCTGTACGACAGCAGCTGCGATGGGACGTGGCTGCTGAGGAAGGCCATTCATAGCGACAGGGCTTGGAACTCTTCCAACGTCAGCACATACGCCAGCAGCGCTATTAACACATGGTTGAACGGAGATTTTTTCAACACATTGACAAGCGAAAATGCGGTGAAGCAAGTGAAAATCCCGTATTGCACAGGTGGGGGGACTTCCACGGTGAACAGCGGGGCCAACGGGCTGAGTGTTAGGGCCTTTCTGCTGGGCGGCTATGAATTGGGGCTGAGAACCAGTGACAACAGCAGTTTCCCCGTGGATGGCGCGAAGTTGAGCTATTTTGATACGGGGATGGGGACATCTGCCAACAATAAGCGCATTGCAAATCTGAACGGTGCAGCCAGTGTATGGGGGCTCCGCTCTCCGTGGAAAGATGATACCAACTTTGTGTGGGATATTGATTCCAACGGTGAGATCCTTTACGGTGTTGCCACTGGAACATACGGCATCCGTCCGGCGCTGGTGCTGTCCAAAACGGCCATCTTTGACCGGGACACCATGATCCTGAAGGGGGCGGCGTGATGGGACATGTACTTTTTCTGCGCAAGGGCAGCGTGCATACGGCGCCGGGGGAGGTGCTTCCCGCCGGGTACCAGAAATTGCAGTATATCCAGAGCACCGGCACACAGTACGTAAATACAGGGGTTAAGCCAAATCAGGATGCACGGGTAGTGCTTGATGTTTATGCCAGCCCAGCAACAACTGCATCATGGCTATTTGGAGCGAGAAATGGAAATACCGATAGGACCTTCGGTCTACTCAGTTACAATTCTCAGTACCGTTCCGACTACAACAACTCAACGGAAGAGTATTCTACGGTAACTCCATCCGGGAAGTTTACAGTTGATAAGGACAAGAACGTTACAAAGTTTAACGGGACGATAGGCGTTACAGCAAAATATGGAGCGTTCCAATGCACATATCCGATGTTCCTTTTCGCAAACAACAACGCTGGAACAGCAGCAGGGTTCGGTTCTTTTAAACTATACTCCTGCCAGATCTACGACAACGGAACCCTTGTGCGGGACTATGTGCCCTGCAAGAATCCCTCCGGCGTGGTTGGACTGTACGACCTGACGGGGAAACAGTTTTACGGCAACAGCGGCACGGGCATTTTCTACGCAGGCCCGCCGGTGGTAACGCTGCCGGAGGGGTACACGCAGCTGATGTATCTGGAAAGCAGCGGCACCCAGTACATCAATACCGGCTTTACGCCCAATCAGGACGCAAGGATTCAGCTGGATTGCGAACGCACGGCAGCCAATGCAACAGATCACTTTTTCGGCGTGAGAACCGGCAATTCGGCTTCGTCCGCATTCGCTTTCTATATCTATAATTCCGGCTGGCGGTGGGCCTACAACAATGCGACGATCAGCGGCACCGGCCCAGACATCGGAAGGTATTTCATTGACGCGAACAAGAATGTGACCACGATCAATGGGGATACGACGCTGACCGGCACCTATGGCAGTTTCACAGCAGCCGCTGCGGCTCCTCTGTTTGCCATGCTGTCCGCTCCCAGCGGGATTTCCTACGGTTCGTTCCGTCTTTACAGCTGCCGGATTTACAACAACGGGCTGATGGTACGGGATTTCATCCCGTGCAAGAACGCCAGCGGGACGCTGGGGCTTTACGACATGGTGAACGGGCAGTTCTACGCCAACGCGGGGACGGGGACGTTCACAGGAAGCGAGGTGGAATGATGGGCAGAGTGATTATGAGCGGCATTGTGCCGACGCTGAAAGCGCCGGTGACGGGGATTTTGGCCGGGACGTTGGCAGTGGGGTCTGTGGTGAAGCTGATGGAGGGCGGCGCGGCGGTTGAATATCTGGTGGTCAACCAAGGAATTCCCAGCAATTCCAGCCTGTATGACGCAAGCTGCGATGGGACGTGGCTGTTGAGGAAGGATATTCACAGTAACCGGGCGTGGTACCCCGGCGGCATAAACGAGTATGAAAGCAGTGCTATTAACACATGGCTGAATGGTGATTTCTTTGGCGGCCTGGGCAGTGCGGAACAGGCTGCAATCAAACAAGTAAAAATCCCGTATCGCAAGAACGCCGATCATGGCGGCTCTGACCAGAGCGGTGCGAATGGTCTGCTCTGCAAGATTTTCCTATTGGGTGGTTATGAGGTTGGCTTCACGACCAGCGACAACAGCTACTTCCCGGTGGATGGCGCGAAGCTGTCCTACTTTGAGTCTGGGACCGGCACGTCCGCCAACAACAAGCGTATTGCAAAACTGAACGGCTCAGCTGCCAGATGGTGGCTCCGCTCTCTGGACACCAACAGCGTCAACAACGTGTTGGACGTCAAACTCGGCGGCGACTACGAAAGCATCAACTCAGCCGCCTCGTTCGGCATCCGCCCCGCCCTGATTCTCCCCAGCAATGCTCTATTTGACGAAACCACCATGCTTCTGAAAGGAGTTGCCTAATGTATCGAATTACCACCCCGCAAGGGGAAAGCTACCTGACCGAGAAGGTCAACTACATCCGGGTACACACCTCCGGCGTGTATCTCCTGACGGACGTGAACCATGCAGAGGGCGTGGCCTATCGCGGGATGCCGTATCTTTTCCGGGATGGGGCGCAGGTATGTGAGGTGGATGCCGGGGAGGCCATCCAGCCTATTACTGACCTGATCCGCACAGAGACCACCCAGAGCGACAAATTAGGGCAGAACTGGGTGGAGACCTATGTGGGGGATGTGCTGGTGCGGAAGGAATACGTCGCACAGGAGAACCCGGTCGGCACCAGCCCGAAAAATCCCATTGAATACGCGGAGGGTGTGCCTCTCATTAACAACGCCTATTACCGCAAGGACGGGAAGCTCTACGTCTACATGGACGGATGGGTGGAATGGACTGAATAACCCAGCCGCGGGGCGGCAGACATATTGACGGAAGAATAACGAAACCCTTAATCTGCAACGTTAAGGAGACAACACCAATGGAAATTGTACAAACGGCCATCGTTCTGGCCCTGCTCCAGCGGAAGTGGGCCAAGGAAAAGCTGGACATTTTCTTTGCGGCCGGGAAGCTGACGGAGGCGGAGTATTCCGAATTGATCGGGATGCTGCATCCGGAGAAGGCGGCGGGAGAGAAAGCATAAAATATCCGGCATCCCCGGCTGATTTCCCGTTTTTTCGACACGCCCTCTGTGGTACACTGACCGCAGAAGGGAGGGGAGACCATGGAGCAGCTGAAACCGGAATATCTCTGTCTGTTTCACGCCATTACGGAAGCCATTGAAGAACTGGAACGCCTAAAAGCGGACCTGATGGCGGCGCAGCGCAGGGCGGAGGCCCTTTACATGGAGCGCACGGACTAACCGTGCGCTCTTTTTATAGTTGTGCGGTCTTATGCAGGCAAAAAAACACACGCCCGAGCGATTGGAACGCACGGACGTGTGTTTTGGTTTCAGGGTGAGCGCTGGGGATCAGGCGTAAAAGGCGGTGAGCTTGTCGGCACTGCGCTTGGCTTGCAAGTCCCGTTCGGCAAAGACCTTCTTGGCGCTTTTCCGCCCGGAACGGTCCATGAGCCGCCCGGAATAACGCTGGGTGGTGATGGGGCTGGAATGGCCCAATTTGGCTTGCAGTTCATTTTCGGGCATACCAGAATTGAGGTCCAATCGGGAGCCGACGTGGCGGAGATCGTGGCTACGGATGTCAGGAACGCCGGTGACGGAACGGACGTGACGCTCCACCAGCTCCGAAAGCCACTGTTTTGTGCCGGACTTCCATTCGCCGGAACGGAGGGTGCCGAACAGGGGGGCGGTATCCGGGAGATCATCCGGGCGGATGCCGCTGGCGAGGTAATGGCGGAGGGCCACCACGGCGATGTCGGGCAGGTCCACCACCCGGAATTTATCGCCCTTGCCGTGTTCCACGCGGAGGGCGGCTTCCTCCAAGTCGATGTCTGCCGGGGTCAAGGCCCGCAATTCGGCGTTGCGCAGTTCGGTGGTCAGCAACAAGATCACGATGGCGTAATTCCGGGGCCAGTTCTCCGGGTGGGTGGTGCGGACGGGGGAATCCCGCCAGAGCTTGCAGACCTGCTCATCGGTGAGCAGCACGTCATAGGGGCGCTTTCCCAATTTGCGGAGGGAGGGCATCAGGTAGAGGGAAACAGGGTTTTGCTCATAAAAGCGATCCTCGCCCAGTTCGGGGGAGCTGGCGTAGGTGAAAAAGGAGCGGAGAACCACCAGATGATACCGGACGGAGACAGGGGAGAGGCCCCGGTCAAAGAGGTGATCCCGGTAGGCTTGCATGGTGGTGAAGGTGGGTTCCTCGGTGGAAAGGCCGCTTTCCACGAGGAAGGAATAAAAGCTGTTTGTGACGGCGGCGTAGGCGGTGACGGTGCGCTCCGCCGCGCCGCTGGCCTGCACGTTGCGGAGCCATGAGTCTAAGGCCGACATGACCCGGCGCTCCTGCGCAGAGGTTCTTCCCATAAAATCAGTCCTTTCCAGTTAAACAGGCGGGTATCAGGGGGTGGGTGTCAGGCGGCGGAGCTTTTCCACGGCGCTGACGATCAGAGGAACGGCACCCAGAACATCATCCACGGTGACGGTATAAGGGAGGGTGAAACGGACGGCGGAGCGGGCGCGGTTGGCGGGGTAGCCCATGGCCCGGAGGACATAGCTGCCGTCAGCCTCTCCGCTGGTACAGGCGGAGCCGGAGGAAGCGTACACGCCCTCCGCAGACAGGGTCATGACAAGGGCCTGAGATTCCACACCAAGGAAAGAGAGGTTGGCGTTGCCGGGGAGTCGGAGAGCCACGTCACCGGGGGTATAGGGGCCGTTGACATAGGTATCCGGGACGAACCTAAATAGATTGGTAATGAGAAGGTCCCGGCAGAGGGCGATCTGCTTCATTCCGATGAGCATTTTGTTTGTCCGCTCATGGAGGGCCGCTGCCATGGCACAGGCGAGGGCCACGCTTTCGGTGCCGCCGCGCTTGCCCCATTCCTGACCGCCACCACGGATCATGGAAATCAGGGGCGTGCCTTTCTTGACAATCAGACAGCCGATGCCGGAGATGCCGCCGAACTTGTGAGCGCCGAAGGCCAGATAGTCCACGCCAAGGGTCTTGAAGTCCACAGGGATCTGGCCCACAGCCGCGGTCGCGTCACAGGCGAACAAAGCGTTGTGGGCGTTGCGCCGAATGGAGTGGATGTCGAAAATCTCGCCGGTCTCATTGTTTGCCATCATGTGGGTGAGGCCGGAACGGTCCGTGCGGTGGGGGTGATCCACAGGGGGATATTCCAGAACGGCGTGGTGTTCGTAACGGCGGGGGTAGGTCAGCTTGCCGGTGTAGGCGCTCAGACTTTCCATCATCCAGTTACAGGCTTCCGTTGCTCCGCTGGTAAAGTAGACTTCCTCCGGGAGACAGTTCAGGTCCTGGGCGATGGAGGCGCGGGCTTCCTCCAAGGCGATCTTTGCGGCAACGCCGCAGGCGTGAAGAGCGCTGGGGTTGCCAAGGGGCAGGGCTTTTTGAAAGGCTTCCAAGGCTGCGGGGGAGGGCGGTTCGTGGGCCGCCGCGTCAAAATAGTAACTCTTGAGCATTGGGGATTCCTCCTTGATCTTTCCAGTATTCTATCTTTATTGTACCAGCCGCTGACAAGGGGCTTTTTGACAGAATACTTGACTTTTCACAAGGCCCGCGCCATAATGAATTTGGCGAGTCCCTGCGGATATTTGCCGTTTTCCTCATGCTGTCCGTCCGGCAAGATAGAGCAGCATGGGGAAATTTTATATCGGTTTGGCGGTCGCCAGCAGGTTGATCCCGCGCTCAATGGCTTCCGTTTTCGTGACGTTCTGCTCCCGGCAGTAGGCTTCTAAAATCTGCTGGCTGCGGTCATTGATACGGATGCTGATTTTGTGAGGGCGAGGGTTGTCTGTGGGACGGCCCAGCTTTGCGGCAGACATGGGGATGATCACCTCCTATTTTGTCTGGCAGAAATATCATAGCATTTTGTCTGGCAAAAGTCAAGGGGGAAGCGAGGCGAAAGGGGACAAGATGTATGATAAGAGGGCAGCGATTCCGAAACAATGCGAAGCGAGAGTATAACCTGTGGTGGTGGAGCCGACACGGCAAAAGGAGGAGACGGCGTTCCTTGCCTGAGCGGGAGCGCCGGTGTGCGGATTGTCAAAACAGCGATATTTGCGCACTGTACGGGAAATCAGACGACCCAAGCTGCTTTGCGCCCAAGAACGGACGCGAGGGGAAAGGCAATCAGGAAAGGCTGGAATGGGGTGTTGTGCTTTTAATCTGTGTGGTAATATTCGTTTTATTCTTTGTTTCCATTACATTTGCGAAATGAAAAAAGCCGCCCACCACGGGCGGCTTTGCTTTTCAACTTGCTTACAACTTGCTTAGAGTTTGCTTAAATCTTGCTTAGACTTTGCAAATTGTTTGCTGATTTGTTTGCTTAAAGGTTCTGGAAGGTGGCGTCGAACATCACAACGCCGTTGGAGAGGTCGGAGTAGGGAATGCCCACCCAGACGGCCTGTCCGACGGTGAGACCGGAGAGGGACGAAGCGTAGGGCAGATTTAAAACGGTATCGTCAAAGGGAAGCTGGACGGCCACGGTGCCGCCGCTGGGGGCTGTCTTTACGGTGGCCTTTTCCAGACGGAGGCAGGATCGGGTAGCGTCCGCCACTTTGGGCTGGAAGTAGTTGTTCCAGAGGCTATCAGCCAGCGCTTTCATTTCGGCGTTTGGATTACTCATGCAGTGCACCTCGTTATTCCGCGCCGGTCAGACGGGCCTCCACCAGTTCCATGCCCCGGCTTTCCAGATAGGAGATCAGGAGCAGGCGGGCGGCTTCCTCGCTTTCGGCGTCAACGGTATGATCGAACATCCGCAGCTCTCCCGCCTTGGTCTCGGCGGTGACGCTGAAGGCGAAGTCCCGGCGGGTGACATTGGTTTTCAGGTTCATGTGGTTTCCTCCGTGATCCAGATTTCAGAGACGGTAAAGGTGAAGCAGATTCCCCGGTCCGTCTTGTCCGTCTGCACGGTGTCGCACTGGCAGAACAGGAAGGAGAGGGCCTGCCGGATGGTGGAATTAAGGACCACAAGGGGAGTGGGAAATTCCAGCGCAACGGAGGCGTTCTCCCGGTTCTCATGAGGCGGCTGGTCCAGCAAGCGGACCTGGGGAACCAGACGGTCGATCTTCCCGGCGGCCTCCCGCAGGGCGTTGTATCGGTTCATGGCGGTGGGGTTTATCATCTTCATCGTAAAATTCTCCTTTACCTTTAGGCGTGTAATTCCTTTTTACAGAAAAATTATAGGCGCTTTTGCATGGAATGTCGAGATAAAAAAGGGAGGAACCTTTTCCAAAACGGAAACCGTTCCCCCTTTTTCGGTATGAGTATGGTCTTGATTAAAATTCTTGCGCTGACGGCCCCACAAGCGGCCTGAGAGATAAGAGAGAGGCGGGGGGCTGAAAACTACCCCACGAAACTCAAGGGGCGCTTACAGGGCTTCTGTGGGCGATTTACGAAATGGGGGTATCAGCCGTTCAGGGCGTCCTTCAGGGGCTTTGCGGGGCGGAACACCGCAACCGTCTTGGCGGGAAATTCCTTTTCCTCGCCGGTGCGGGGGTCTTTCCCCACCCGTGCTTCCCGGTGCTTCACGGCAAACTTGCCGAAGCCGGGGACTTTGACCTCGCTGCCGTTGAGCAGGGATTCCTCGATGACGGTGAACACGGCATCCATCAGGATGGCGGTATCGTGCTTGGTGTGGCCGGAACGCTCCGCCACGGCGGCGATCAGTTCAGTCTTGTTCATGGGACATCCTCCTTTCCTAAAATTTCAATGGCAGGGATGGCTGGATTCGGACCAGCGCGTGAGGGAGTCAAAGTCCCTTGCCTTACCGCTTGGCTACACCCCTATGTTTGTCTGTCTTTCCAGACTGTCACCGCTGCGTGTCGGCTGCCTGCGGTTGGCCCCCATAGGTACACGTTTCTGTTGCCCTGCCGCGCCCATCTCCGGGCAACCCGTTTGTGATTGTACTTTTCACGGCGCTGGATGTGGTGCAGACGGCTGGACTTGAACCAGCGCATACCTCCTGGCGCGGTGCTCTGCCTACTGAGCTACGTCTGCGAATGTCCCCTCTGGGCCACATCGTTGAGAGGTGCGAGGGGTCCTATGCCCAACCGGAATTGCACCGGGGCGTCAAGGGCAAGTACCAGTTGCCGGAGACGAGCTGCTTTTGCGGGCCGCAGCTTATATATTCATGGAGCACTGGCAGAGACGCATCACCCGAAATGCTCCCTGCCATGGTGCAGACGGCGGGGCTTGCACCTGCTTCATCGCAATGGCATCGCCAAAGCGCCGCTCTTTTGGTTGAGCTACATCTGCATATAGATGCCGGACTTTCCCGGCGGTCATGTCGCTCAGATTCTCCGAGAATACCGTCCCGATAGCGGCTGTATCAACCCGCCGACTCCACTGCCAGACATGGAGGTTTCATTCCCACTACGGTTTATAGAGTAACCACCTCTTATGTGGGCGGGCATGGTGCAGACGGCCGGAGAGGCCCCCGGCTCCCGGTGGAAAGGACAGAAGTACCGGTTGGACGTCTGCGTGATCCCGCCTTGTTTGCGCCATGGCGGGTGATGTGGCGGCCCGTCTTTCCGGGCTGTCATACACATTCAGGAGGCTTTGCGATCCATGTAGGGCGCTCGTGCGCCCTTGGAGCGGATAATGGGAATCGAACCCACCTTCGCGGCTTGGGAAGCCGCCGTTCTGCCGATGAACTATATCCGCGTTGCTGCCCTGCCGGGGTTGCACCGGGGCACCGCTCCGAGAACGGCGAGCGTGTACTTACGGGCCACGCTTGGAAGGTAGGAGAATACTACGTGCGGCATTCGCGCCGCTGGTGAGCGAAACCGGAGTTGAACCGGAGGAACAGAGGACAAGCCAAAAACCCTGTTCGCGCAGGGTGTGAGTCTGCGCCGTGTCCGCACGATTTTCGCCCGTGCTGTTTTGGAGTTTGGCGGCTGCCGTTGGGTAGGCCGGCAGCCGCCGTGCGTGAGGGAAGATAGAAAGATGGAAAGCAAGGGCGGCGTCTATCTCGCCCTTGATTTTATTATACGATACCCCTCCAATAGGGTTTTTGCCATTTAGGATTCCGGGGCTAAAAGAATGTAAAGGGTGGAGTTGAAAGGCAACATATCCGGGTAGGCTGGGACAAAAACTTTATCCACAGTGCGGTGGACATAAGAATCTGGGATTCCACAAAACTTGCCGAGCCAAGATTGGCACATAGTCTGGACACCTGTATATTCATACAGGATCACCTGCTGATTCGGTTGAACGAGGTTCGCAAGGATAAAAGATTGCAGACTGAACTTTTCAGACTTGGCGCTTGCGGCGACTTCTTCCGTGTGCTTCAGCTCCATCGAAAGCCGTTCGCTTTTGTCGAAGAGATGCCTGAGCCATCCTGACGCCTCCGTGCAGACGATAGACTCTCGGGAATCATGCGACTCTTTGGCAAGCGAAGCAAGATCGTCAATCAATGCGTTGTACTTCATAATAGCTTTATCATTCATGTGGCGGTTCCTTTCATAGATTGGAGGACGGAAGGGCGGCGAGGGCAATGTCCCCGGCGGAGATCAGCATAGACGGATCAGACAATACGGACTCGTAAGCTGCTTCGCCCTGGAACTCGTCGATCACTGCCTGTTCCTCCGGTGTCATGTCCTGATAATGCTTCTTTCCATAGACAGGGGGAAGCCAGTTTTTGTGCTGACCGGCAAAGATATTCAGGCGGTCAATGATACGAACTGCGTTAGGCTTGAACTTGATATGGCAGGTTCCTTTCTTATAGAAAACGCAGTCAAAATAGGTGAAGGACGCCTTATTGCTGTTGACGCCATTTGCGCGAAGAACGGCCACATCTACCGGGATATGGCAGTAAGTTTCGCCACGGTCCAGATAGTTCATAGCGCGCTCCAAGTCGGAGATCATGGAATTGACCCGGTACGTGTCCAGCTTTTCGTCGCGCCAGGAGTCGGCATAGCAGCCGGAAGCCGGGACAATCACCTTCATGCCGATTTTGTGGGCCTTGTTGGTGGCCCAGCCGTTGTAATAATGGATGTTGTTGGCACACTCAGGATACCAGGCGTGTTTCGCCGTGAAAGTCTCAAAGAGATTCAGAATGGATTCTTCCACGCCTTGTGTAAGCTGGTGGGCGATCTCGCGCATGACGGTTTCGATATTGTAACGGCTAAAGTCATAGGCGGAGAGGGTTTCGATTTTTTCCTGATAGTCCTGCCGCATGGCGGAGGTCATTTTGCCAGTGAGTTCCGGGCGGGACAGCAGAATACGCCAATACTTGCCGCGAAGTGCCCGGAGATAGACGTTAGGAAGTCCAGCGTCATTTCCGCGCCCCCTTTCCGAGCAAGTGAGTTCCAGGAGCGGCTTTTCATAGGTGGTGCTGCCATTCATCAGGTAGGGACAGAGACCTTGATATTCCCGGATCAGCTTATTCCCCAGTTCTGCCTCAAACTGGAACCCATCAATCATGTTTTGCAGCCAGTCGGCAGACGCCAAGGCGGTTGGACCATCCGCAGCGGTGTATGTTTCTTCACGAGAACGCTTTAAATGCTCAAAAATATCGGACTCCGGCTTTGGGTAGGGAATGTCAACGAAGATCATGGCGATTTCCACATTGGTTTTCCGCTGGGCGTGGGCAAACGCATTTTCGATAAATTCGATTTTTGCATTGTACTCTGAGAGCTTCTGACGCAGGACCTTTCGGCGGTTGGTGTAGGGGTTTCGGATGGTTTCCGCATTCAGCAGACAAACAATCTGGCCGCCGCGCTCCATAAGCGACAACGCTTTGAGCAGGTGTTCATCTCCGTTCTCAAAGGGCGGGTTCATAAGGATCAGGTCATACTGCTTGAATGTATGGAAGGTCAGGAAATTATCGGAGACCACGGGATAGCCTTTGCCCTTCAGAATAAGGGCAAGATCAGGGTCGATCTCTACGCAGTCGATATACGGTTCCCGCTTGTCTACGCAGACCTTCCGGTCATTGTGGTAATCCTCGACGAATTTCCGGGCGGCATCCGCTAAATCACCCTTTCCGGCTGACGGTTCCAAAATCGCAGTAACATCCTTCCAGCGGACGCCTGCCAGCATCCGCCCAGCCAGCTTGGAGGGCGTGGGGTAAAAACCGGTGTCGGAAAACTGAGGGAGACGCTTCACATCCTGCCCGGTGGTCCTCTGGGAAACCTCAGTGAGGTGCTGTTCACCCCACTGCCGGATCAGCTTTTTGGCTCCGGCAATGGTGGCGGCGCGCCCTAAAAACTCCGAGCGCTCACGCTCCCATGTAATACCGACGCAATATTGCGGCTTCCCCATATTTTCTGTTTTCGTGATTCTGGCGATTTCAACGCCATCAACAAGCGCACAGAGTTCTTTCTCGCTGTAACGATTTTGCGTTTCCAGATATGCGATCATAATAATGTCCTTTCCTGCGCCGCTGTTCAGGCGGCGGCTTCGTCGGCCTTGCGGCAGGGGCAGAGGATGCCCTCGCCGTCTGCGGACCGGAAATAGATGGGGGTGATATAGGGCTTCTGTTCAGAGGCGAACGCCTCGCCGTCGGGGAAAAGCTGAAGGAAGTCGATCAGATAGTTTGGGTTGACTCTGGGGAGACCGGGGCCGAAATCGTAATAAGGGGAGAAAGTTTCGCCCTTGCGGTGGCGCTTGGCAGCCCATTCCGCACGGTCCGTCTTGATTTTCGCCCGAACCTCCGTCACGGAGGGGAGCGTGAGACGCAGAGTGTTCTTGCGGGTGGGGGCTATGATCTGCGCCAGGTTGAACCGGGAACCGTCGGCGCTGAGTTCCGGCGCGGCGGTCAGCTCCATAGGGCTGTTCAGGCGGAAGCCGCGAAAGCCGTCGCAGACGCACTGCTTGCCTTCCTCGTCGATCCAGAAGCCCTGTGAAGCGGGGCGGGTGCTGTTCTTAGCCACGGCTGCGTCGCAGATGCGGCGGGCGGCGAAAAAGGCGGAGCGGCGCCCAGACTTTGTGGCGGCTTCCTCCACCAACGTGCGGCGGAGATCCTGTTCTAAGAAATACAGCTGGGGGATGGGGCCGACGGCGCTTTCCCATTCGTAGGGGTTCTTGCTGACGGCGTTATAAATGGCGGTTTCGTCCTCGTCCAGCGCGTGGACGATCTGCAAAACGCGGGTGAGGGTCTGTTCAGTGTTCATCATGGGTTGTACCTCCTATTTCACGTTGGACTTTTTTGCTCAGTCTGAGAATGGCATAATCGGATCTGCGGAAACTGCAAAAGTTTTCAAAATAAACGACTGTTTCAGGGAAAAGGTCCCACAGCAGCGCACACTCGATCAGATGATCGGCATACGGATTTTCGCCATACCAATATCCACGGTCAAGCAAGCCTCCGGTTATTTGGCAGTTGACTGCGGCCTTCTTGACTTCGGCGATTTTTTCAGAATAAGTCATTTTTTCACGAGCTTCCTTCTGCGCATTTCTTGCGGTGGCCATGACCTCGCGGGCTACGTCTGCGTAGCACTCGCGGTAAAGGTCAACGCCGTATTTGTTGCGGATGGCGTCGAGCTTGTCCACGTTGAAAAGCTCGGTAAACGGTTCGTACTTGTGCGGGGTGGGGAGGCGCGCAGCGATGATCTCATTTCTGCACTCCCAATATCCGGCGGTTTTCATGGTTGTGCTCCTTTCAACAGCAGGTCCAGAGGTTGATGCACTGGATCATTTCGGCGTAGGTCTTTGCGGTTAAAATTCTTTCGCGGTTACGGGCGATATATCCCGATCCAGTCAGGTATACGCCAAAGCCGCGGTAATTTTCGAGAAAGTACATGGTATTCTCCTTTCTGTGCGGCTGTTCAGGCGTATAGGATTTTCGAGGTGCCGGGGACACGGCACTGGATCGAACAATCCGGGGCGTTCTTCTTGTTCAGGTCGATCCATGACTTCACGGCGGGGAGAAGATCGTCATTGTAGACGGGCGCATAAACGAGACGATTAAACAGCTCGCCGGTGTTCAGGCTCATGGGCTTATGCTGTTTGTCCCTGGGGCCTTTGAAGTAAACCATAAACATGGGATGTCCTTTCATGCCCTCGTGACCTCCGGGGCGGGCTGTTCGTCTTTAATTTCATTGTAGCAGGGTGGGCCAAGGGGGTTTTTGCCGCTGTTCAGGCAAGGCGGAGGACCTGACGGGCGGCGCGTTCGGCGTTGTCGGTGAGCTGGCGCTGCCATGCCTGATTTTTCGGAGACCAGCGGAAGCCGTTTTGCTTCAGGGCGGCGCGGGTGTCGGCATCTGGGATGGCGTCAAAGAGGATTTGGAGTCTGTTCAGGTCGATATTGCGGACGATTTGGCCACCGTCAAAGGCGGCGCCGGTCTGAGGCTCGGCGGCCTGCTGTTCTCTGCGGTCAAGCTCCGCAAGGCGCTGTTCTGTCCGCTCGATCTTGCTCCGGATACTGGCCAGCTCGTAAGCGGGGAAGGGGGAACCGTACTGGGAGATGGGGGAGCCGTCACCGGAGGCGAACACGCCGGGACGGGTCAGCCATGCGCGGTTTTTCTCGCTGAGACCGGGGCAGCCTTCCAGCGTTTTGTGCTTGCGGTAATAGGCGTTGGCGGTTTTGGCGTCCTCCAACATCTGGCGTTGGCTGTTCAGGCGCTCGGTGAGCATTTCGCGGGCGTGGGGGTCGGCAAGGTCTACCGGGCCGGTGCCGACGCTGCGGATCTTGTCCAGAATCGCCTCAATCTGCCGGTATTCCTCCCACAGAGAGTCCTCGCGGGACATTTGGCGGTTGTGCTTGCGCATATTGAAGTTGCCCGCCCCGGCGATAAACTGGCTGGGATAGCTGGCCTGATTGCGGTTGTAATCGTTCGTCCACTGGGCAAGGCGGCGGGCGTAGCTGTTCAGCAGGGCGTCCAGCTTGTCATGATAAAAAGCGCTGACGCGGGCCTTCTGCTGTTCTACCATCTGGGCGGCTTTGTTCACGGAATTTCGATAACTGGCCGTGGCGCTGCCGGGTTTGTAGTCACTCATGTGGACGCAATAGTGGGCGTTCCGGGCGGCTTCCTCGTCGATGGAACCATAAGGCGGGACCGTTTCAGGCCGATTTTCCGGGGCGGGCTGTTCTGCCTGTTCTGCCTGTTCTGCGGTGGTGGCCTCCGGCTGTTCTGCGGGCGCTTCTGCGCCTGTGCCGGCGGCGGGGGTCTGCTGTTCGGGCTGTTCGGTGGTGGTGCTGGGCTGCTCGGCGGCGGTGGGCTGTTCAGTCCGCAGGCCGTCAGCAACGGAGCGGTAAAAGGCTTGCGTTTCTTTCGCGTCCTTGACGGTCTGGTTGTCCTCGCCAAAGTCCCATGTATAGCGCTTGATCGTTGCGTTCAGGCTGTCCGCCTCGGCTGCGAAGAATTTCGCAATGTGGGCGGTGTTGGGGAAGCGTTTGATTTCGATTTCCGCGTGCTCCTGGTTCCACTGGTTCGCGGTGGCTCGCTTGTCCCGGCTGTTCACAAAGATGTGAATGGGCCAGAAGCAAAGATTGTCCTTTGCGGTGCTGAGTTCGCCGTTGCGCTTGATGCGCCGGAGGCAGTGATCCCGGCCGCTCCAATTCGGATCGCCGGGGGTGTGCTCGACGAAATAAAGGCCGTTGTCATTCTTGAAGTATGCGCCGGTGATCTCCACCACGTCGCCGGTTTTCATGGTGCGGTTGTTCTTGTCGTTCATGGTAAAACCTCCTGAAATTGTGTTTTGAATGTGTAGATTTTGGCTTTCTGGGGTGCCGTCGCTTTGTCCGGTGCGGCGGCTCCAAGGTGTCCGGGGTGGCTGTTCAGGCGTAAACTTTGCCGTTGGCGCCGGTCTGGTAGCTTTTGAAGATCATAACCGGGTCCTTCAGCAGGGCGGCGGCGTCCTCGATATAGGAAGCGGAAAAGCAGCCGTATTTACTGCGGGTGATCTTGATGTTCTCGTCCTCCTTCAGGGTTTCGTAGGTTGCCTGTTCTGGGAGATCCTGCCAGCCGTTGAAGATCAGCAGGGAGGAAGAACCAAGAAACAGCCGGCCGCAGGTGGTGCGCTTGCGGTATGGGGTGTAGGTCAGGCGCACAACGTCGGCGTGCTGGGCGTAGGTGGTGAGGGTGCAGCCGTGAAAGGTGATTTTCTCCGCAATGGGGAAACCGAACTCGGAGAGATACACAAGGGTATATTTCCGGCCCGGAACCAGTCCGGCGGCGTCCACGGCCTTTTGGAGGGGTTCGGCGTACTTCTGGATCATGGAATGAAACGCGGCCAGGGCGTCGGCCTCCGTTGTAACGGTGGTGCTGTTCAGCTCGTCCCCGTTTTCAACCAGGGCGGCAACCTCGATTTGACCGCCCAGGGGCCGCAGGTCCGCGGCGTTGATGGTGATTTTCCGGCGGAGGGTGTAGCCGCCTCCGATCTCGGCATGGTAAAGACTGTTAAACATGGGGTGATCCTCCTTCTCTGTTCAAATAAGGCCGTTTTCCCGGAACTCCCGCAGGAGACCGAAACGGCGGGCCAGCCGTTCCAGACGGGCGGCGGTCTCTGCGACTTCTTCCCAGCTCTGCGACTGTTCGGCGGCTTCCTGCTGGGCCATGATCGCCGCATCACGGGCGGCGTCTTTGCGGGTTTTATAAGTGGTCATTTTGTGATCCTCCTTGATTTTGATTTAGCGGTGGGCCTCGATCCGGTCCACGATGCGGAACATCAGGCGGGCAAAGGTGCCAGCGCCCAGAACGAGGATAAAAAGGTAAAAACTCATGATCGCGGCCTCCTGTCGGTTTTGTTTGGCTCTGTTTATGTTTATAGTATAAACGATAACGTTTAAAATGTCAATAGGCAAGTTTAAATATTACCGTTTATTTTTTGAAAGTCTCTGTTGACAACGCAAACGAAAGCGTTTATATTTAAAGGGAAATGAGGTGATTACATGCCGACATCGGAACAGATCAAAATTTTATGCGTAAAGCTGGGGATCAGTGTTTCTGAGCTGGCGCGGTGCTGCGGGAGCAGTCCGCAGGCGTTTTCCCAGAAGATGAAGCGGGAGGGGTTTACCCCGGCAGACCTGAAGGACGTTGCCGCGGCTGTTGGCTGCGGGTTTGAAAGTGCGTTTATTTTACCCAATGGCGAGCGCGTGACGGATTGAAAAAACGGCATAAAAAAAGCAGCGGCCCGGAGTTTTTCCGGGTCGCTGTTCTGCGTTTTGGGGTTAGTCGGCGGGCTGTTCGTCCAGCTGGGACAAAATGAAGGCTTTGATTTCTGCGTTGGGCGTGGTGCTGTTCGCGTCACAAAATGCCCGGTAACGGTCCGCCGTTTCACGGTCCAGCTTGCAGCCGATGACAGACGTTAAACGGTAATTTGAAGCGTTCCGGGCGGCTCGCTGGGCGTCTGTTCGGGTTGGGTTTGTTTTTGGTCTGGGCATGGGTTAACCTCGCTTTCATAGGGTGGAGCGGCCCGGAGTTTTTCCGGGTCGCTGTTCTGTGTGGGTTAGATGCTCAGCATGGCGGCACCGTTAACGGTGATCCGTGCCTCGTCCGGGTGGGCCTCGTTCCAGGCGTTTTTAAAAGTCCAGGCATTAAAACGGAAATCCGGCAGGCCGGGGAAGGGGATCAGCTCGCCGGCCTCGCCGAGCACGTTACACACGGCCAGCGCGGAAGCGCGGGAGATCGGCAGAAAATACAGGCGTTGGATCTCGCGCAAGATGGCGTTGTGTGCGTCCTGTTCTGGGGTGGTGGGCATCAGCGGAGCCAGGAACGCGAGCGGGTCCGCCTCCGGCGCTGCCTGGTTGCGCTCCATCTCCGCCACGATTGCGGCAGGGTCACCGCCCAGCGTGTAAAGGTAGCCACTCGCGGCGGGGCCGTATTGGGCCTCGTACCTTTTCATTAAATCCGACATTTTTACATCCTTTCCCCGGCGGAGCGGCCGCCGGTCCGGTGATCTGGTGCTATCCTCTTGACATCTAATATTATAGGCGGCAGCAGGCGAAATTGTCAACGGTTAAACCGTGCACAAAAAGCACAAAAAATACGGTTAAACCGTGTGCAATTTGCCGATAGACTTTTACGGTTAAACCGTATATAATAATAAATGAAAACAGAGGAAAACCACGGAGGCCCACCGGGCCGGAAAGGAACACAAAATGGATTACAGCAAAATGAGCATGGACAATCTCCGCGAGCTGATCGCCTGGGCTGATGACCGGGCAGCATACCGGAGGGCCTGCGGGACGATCTCCGGCACGGCATACGCCGAGGATGAAGCCGCAGTAAGGGCAGCACTCGCAGAGATCAACCGCCGCGCACGGGCGACCGCATAAGGAAGAGGAGGAACACGAAATGAAAAAGAGTTTTTTTGAAACGATCCCCGGCGTCGTCCGCCTGGACTCCCGCGTGGCTATCTATGTACCGAGCACCACCGAAACCGACCACCCCACCGACAACCGGCAGCAGGTGGAGGAAGTCGCCGCGAAGCTGTCCGCCATGTTTGGCGGAGCCACCGCCACCGAGGCCCGCGGCTACTGGGTGAGCCAGTCCGCCGGACTCGTTGGCGAGGCCGTCACCATCGTTTACAGCAACGCAGCAGCGGAGGACATCGAGCGCCACGGCGCCGAGATCGTCGCTATTTGCCGGAAGATCAAATGCGAGATGAAACAAGAGGCCGTCAGCCTTGAGATCAACGGCGAACTGTTTTTGATCTAATACACCCAACCACCACAGCCCGCAGGGAATGCCCCCGCGGGCTTTTCTCGTGCCCTCTGAGCAATACCGCCCAGCACCGCACCACAGACCCACGCCGCGCAGCCGCTCGCATCCTACGCCGCCCCAGGCGGCTATTTTTAACCCCTATGCGCGCGGGCGCGTTTCTTGCGGGCGCGCTTGATTAGAGTACCCTAAAATGTACCCCCGGAAAGCGCCCGACGCTTTGCCCGGATGAAGAAAAGCGCGGAGCACTCCCGCAGGACCGGAAGCAATGGACAAGGGAAAAGGGGGAAGGGGTGGAGGAGTCACCCGCGGCGGTCTGTTCCGGCTGATTGCATCAGATCGGCCGCCACGGCCACCGCCGACCATGCCAGACCGGGAACCGTCAGCGGGCCAGCCGCCGACCATCGGAGGACGGCCACCACCACCGGCACCGAGAGCCAGAGAACCGGCAGCGGCTCCACTTCTCGCCGCCTTTCGTCATGTTGCACAAGGGCGGCATGGGCTGTTGTTGCATTTGCCACCAAAAAAGGCGGTAACTGTTGCCATAATTGCTTATTATGGCAACAGTTTAGGCATTTGCAACAGGTTTTCACCCTCTCCGAGACCCGCCCAGCGGCCCCGCCTCCGCTCCAATGGCACCGGCTGACCAGCTGACCAGCTGACCACGGCCCCGGCTGGGGGGGGGTGGTTTACAGACCTGGCCACCGGATCGGCGCAGAATCTCTCCACAACTCTTCCCCCTCCCCCCACGTTCTCATCCCCGTCGCCCTTCCTCCCCTTTAAGGGGGGGTAGTTTAGAAAACCGGGGGCAAAAAACGGAAAAGTCAAAAAGGGGTCCAAAAAAAATTTTATAAAAACGCTTCGCTTATGTGGGGAATACGTACTTAGGTTGCGCGGCGCGGGCGGGGCGCAGGCGGTCGGTAGGTGACGTGCTGGTAGACGGTAGGTAAAACGTGTGTGCAAAAACCCTATTGGAGGGGGTTGCTATGCTAAAGATAGGAGAACTTTGGTGAAGCCATGGCAATGGAGGTGAGCGTGAATGCCAAGCGGGAGTTCTGAGCGCTGTGTGTCATTGTTTGAGTTTTGGGGAGACAAGAGCCAGTATGCGGCGTGGCTGCAAGGGGAGTTTGCTGAAGAAGCGGATTTCCATGCCCATACGCTAAACGCCTTGCGGGTGGCGATGGACGAAGAACTGACGGATACACAGAGGAAGTATATGGAGATGTTTTTCGTCTATGGCATGAGCATGAAGGATATCGGTCAAGAGTTGGGGGTAGCCAAGGCAACAGTCAGCAGGACGATCAATTGTGGGCTGGATAGACTGTACCATGTCCTCCGCTACGCGAACCCCCGATACCTGACCTTTCCGAAAAGCCGCACGGCAGCATCTCTAAAGAAGGGGCGCAAGCAGCGGGAGAAAGGGTCTTAGACTGAGACGAGAGATATTGTGCCAAAAACAGGAGGTGTATGTATGGCATATAAGCGGAAATACAAACAGGGGGCGCAGGTCAAGAGCATTGAGGACTTTCTGCATTCCCCGGAGACGCAGTATTTTTTTTGGCACGGAAAAACGGTTCATAAACAAGTCTTTATGCACTGGCAGCTTGATATGCTTATCAGGGAAATCGGCGGAGGACTTCTTTATTTTGCGGATAAGAACGTTCCGGCTGATGGAGATGCGAAATGAGCTGCTATGGGTGTGTCTGCAACAACTGCCTCTATAACTGCGAGTTATACGGCGCATACTTCACGCCGGGAGAGATCAAGGACGTGGAGGACGTATGCTATTGCTGTGATGAGTGCAAGTGGTTCGATTGGGACTATACGAAGCGGAGCCAGTACAGAAAAACGTGTGAAAAATTTCGCCTACCGGCGAAGTATAAAGAGTATCTGGAACAGGTGAAGCAGAAGGAGGCTCGTGTGGCGGTCAAGCGCCGGGAGGCATTTACCGTGATCAAGGGAGGGAAAAAGGATTGAACGTGGCCTATAACATGGACTGCATGGAGTATATGCGGACGCTGCAGGACAAGGCGTTTGATCTGGCTGTGGTGGACCCTCCTTATGGAATCGGAGAAGATGGCGGTAAGGACCGGAGCCGCTATGTAGCACAGAAGAATGGAGCACGGATTTATGTCAAGGATGGCGGCTACGAAAAGACCGGCTTTGACCGTTTCCATGCGGATGAGCGGTACTTTGCGGAACTTTTCCGGGTCAGCAAGAATCAGATCATCTGGGGAGCAAACTATTTTGTTCTTCCTCGCGGCGGGGCAATCGTCTGGGATAAGTGCAATGACGGGGCCGATCAGTCTGGGGCTGAGATTGCGTTTAACTCTTTGAATTTGAGAACCGACATATTCCGGTTTATGTGGCGCGGCATGATGCAGGGGAAGAGTATTGCAGAGGGGACAGTCCAGCAGGGAAATAAGTCGCTGAACGAGAAGCGCATCCACCCGACGCAGAAGCCGGTGGCGTTATACACATGGATTTTGCAGAAGTACGCAAAGCCGGGAGACAAGATACTGGACACCCACTTAGGCAGTGGTAGCAGCCGCATAGCCGCCTATGATCTTGGCTTTGATTTTGTTGGGTGTGAGATCGACCCTCACTATTTTCAGGCGCAGGAAAAGCGCTTTGCGGAACACACGGCGCAGATCAGTTTGTTTACGGGAGGTTGAATATGGATAGCTTGAATGTGAATAAGAATTGGAAGAGGCTTTGGGGAAAATGAAAGTGTTTATTAGCCAGACGACAAAGCGAAAGACCACTGACGGTTTAAGGGAAGAAGAAGCGCGGATAGTGTCCAAATTAAAGGAACGCTATGACGAGGACATCGAGGTGGTCAGCGCATCTGCTATTAGCGCCTCCGTGGAAGGGAATCCACTTTATGTTCTCGCGAAGGTGATTGAGGCTCTAAGTACCGCCGACATAGCTATATTTGCCCCCGGATGGAGCAAGCAGATGTCCGTGGAAATGGATGCTGCACGGGCGTATGAAGTTCCTATCGTAGATTATGATGACCTTTTTTATGAAGAACTGCCAAGATATGTTGTAGATAGCTACGACATTCCTTACGAAGTTCGGCCTTTAAGCAACGAAGAAATAAAGGCACTCAATTTGCATCGAAATACAGAGAAACATCCCGTAATTGCAGTGAATAGCGGGAACTTGGTGACTTATTGCGGCAATCTAATTTACTGGGAAAACCTGCGTCCCAGAGAAAATTTTGCAAGCATGAAATTGTGTAAAATGTGAGGGGTAAACCGGATGGATAGCTTAAATGCAAGCAGGATAGCTGGCGGGAACAGTGCGTATGGGCGGAGTCAGTCAGACTTCTATCCCACGCCGCCGGATGTAACGGTGGCGCTTATGCGCTTTTTGAATCTTCCGCGCACAACGTCCGTGTGGGAACCGGCAACGGGAGAGGGCGATATGGCCGGTGTGCTTCAGACGTACTTTGAGACCGTCTATACAACGGACATTCTGGATGGGACGGACTTCTTGAAGTCCGGCATTGACGCGGCTGATTGGATTATCACGAACCCGCCTTTCTCGCTGGCGGAGGCATTTATCCGCAGAGCGGCGGAGCTGGGCAAGCCTTTTGCGTTCCTTCTCAAGTCACAGTATTGGAACGCAACGTGCCGGCGGAAGCTGTTTGACGAGATCCCGCCCAGCTACATTCTGCCGCTGACGTGGCGCCCGGATTTCTTTTTCAAGAAGCGGATGCCAGGAGAGAAGGGAAGTCCGCTGATGGACGTGATGTGGTGCGTCTGGCTGATGCCATGGAAGAATGATATTCAGACAGTGTATCGTCCGCTGACACGGCCGGAGATGGGAGCGGGAAATAAAAATGGCTAAACTGGCGATTCTGTTATTTATTCCGCTCTGCCTTTGCGGGTGGGCCTGTTACGGCATCTGTAAAGACTGGGATAAGGGCGCGCTGGCGATGCTGATGTTGCTGCTGACCGGTGCGGCGTTCCAGTGTGGGTTTTCTTTGTGTCAGATGATTTTTTGAATTAAAGGGGGAATTTTTGATGAAGTATGATTTTCGTGTCGGGGACTACGTTGAAGATGTTGCTGGTCGGGTCGGTTATATCCAGTCCATCTGCCAATGTGAGCAGTGCAAGGTGCGCGGTTTCTACGAGCCTTTCGTCCTGTATAAGGACGGCAATAGTGATTGCATCACGGTTTATGAGTATGAGAAAGGGTTTCCGGGGTACAAACGCATTGGTCAGTATGATTTTACTAAGAAGGCTGAAGATAAGGATGATGACAAGATTGAGCATTTGGATTATGCTCAACGTTTTATGCGTGGATCTACGATTGACACTACCTTGATCCGTTACATGAAGAAAATCAACGAGCTTGTGGATGCTGTCAATGAACTGCGTATGCGGGATGCAAAGGAGAGTAAGGATGATTGAGTACATCAAAGTTGTAAGCAAGCAGCGGCCCGCAAAGCGGGCGTTTGATATGCAGGTCGGGGCGCACCTGCGTGTGTATGTTGCCGGTAAGATCACTGGGGATGCGAACTACCGGGAGAAGTTTTCCAAGGCAGAGCAAGCCCTCACTGCCATGGGACATTGCGTCCTAAACCCGGCGAACCTCCCCTCCGGCATGGAGCAGGGCGATTATATGCGTATCTGCTTTTCCATGATCGACTGTGCGGACTGTGTGGTCCTGCTGCCGGACTGGCGTGAGAGCGCCGGCGCACGGTTGGAGCGAGCCTACGCCGAGAAAATCGGGAAAGAGGTTGTTGTGGCAGATCAGGGCCGGATCGATGAGTTTTTAGAGAAGGTGGGGAGATAAAAATGGGAATGACAGTTTGCGCAGTCCACAAATGCGATATGGTTTGGAGGTAATCAGATGGAGCGATTGACCTATTGGAACGAAGAATACGGGTGTTGGTCTTATCATTGCGGAAGCGGTGAAGCGGCAAACCGCCTTGCCGCCTACGAAGAGACGGGGCTGACGCCGCAGGCGTGCGCTGAGGCACGGGAAGCGGGAAAGGTGCTTTCCAGCTGCGACATATCATTCAGAAGGCTTGCGGAACTGCTGACAGCCGACAGAGACGGGCGGCTGGTAGTACCGCCGTGCAAGGCAGGAGATACGGTGTATGAGGTTACAAGTCGAAAAACCATAAGCGAATACCGAGTAAAGGCAATTCGCGTGGAATTGTTTTGTACATTCATTGAATGGGATATTGTAGCCGGGTTTGTTGATAAATCCATTTTCGGCATACCGGTTGATGAAATCGGCAAGACTGTGTTTCTTACCCGCAAGGAAGCGGAAACGGCGTTGGAGGCGATGAAAAATGGGTAAAGCTGTTATGCTGAGCATCCGTCCCAAGCGGGTGGAAAAGATCGTCAACGGCGAAAAAACCATCGAAGTCCGCAAGACCAGGCCGAAGCTGGACACGCCGTTTAGGTGCTATATCTATTGCACTATGGATCACCCTTACGTTTCTGTGTCCTGCGCGGAACTGGACAAGCTCAACTATCGCACAAATACCGTTGGTCGGTGTAATGGCAAGGTCATCGGGGAATTTACCTGCGACCGGATTTACAAGATTGACAAGGATAGTACGGGTTTTCTTTTTAAGGCCGGGGGCCTATCCGTTTACAAGCAAGCTGCCGAAGAAAAGTGTGGCCTGTGTGCGACCATGACAGACGATGAGTTGCTCGGCTATCTTGGACATTACCAGGGCTACGGCTGGCACATTGCCGACCTGCGCATTTATGATACGCCGCGCGATCTGGGCGAGTTCAAGCCAGTGTGTAGAGTCGATGCCGGTTGCTGTGCCTGCCTTCATTACGACTACGCCAAAATGGACTGTGGTGAAAAAGTTATCAGTCGCCCGCCCCAGAGCTGGTGCTATGTGGAGGACGTACAAGCCAAATAATGCAAAAGAAAAACCCTCGCTTTTGAAGCGGGGGTTTTCCGTTCGTAAAACCGTTCGTAAAATTGAAGATAAAACGCCTTGCATTTGGCATTTTTATTGGCGTAATGGGAAATATTTTTACCATCTAAAAACGGCTGAACCCGTTGAAATATAAGGAAAACCCCACAATCACAAGGATTGTGGGGTTGGTCCGAGTGGCGGGAGTCGAACCCACTAATAAACGGCTATAATCGTTGGGAATAAAGGGGCGTTTTGCGGCGTTCGTAAAATCGTTCGTAAAACGCGAGGTTTGGCGGTGGGGGACATGGAAAAGTCAGGCGGATGCGCGAGTCGTTTGGTCAGGAAGCTGTTCTTCGTCCGGATCGGGTTCATCGCCTCGGTTTTTGTAAAACCGCTCCATTTTGTTTTCGGCGTTGAGTCGATCTTCTTTGGCAAGTTTCAGGTAAATCTTGTGAACGGTGTTGTGGTCGCTCCATCCACCGATTTCTTGCACTTCCAATTCGCTTAGCCCAAGATGGAAACCAAGGGAGGCAAAGGAGCGGCGAAGTCCGTGAACACCGCACTCAGGAAGGTCATTCTTTTTGCAGATCAGGTTGATACCGCCGCGCAAAGAATTTTCAGTACAATCCAGAATGGGAAGGCCGGCGCTTTTCCGCTGCGAAAGCAGCTCGTAAAGGGCGGGGATCATAATTTGGATCGTGCGTTGAGACGAAACGTTTTTGTTGGTCTTTTTGTACACGAAGTTTCCGTTTTTATCCATGACCCGTGCGCCCTGAACGGTAATTCGCTTTTTCTTCAAGTCTATATTTTCCCAGGAAAGGCCGAATATCTCAGACCGGCGGAGGCTGTGAAGGGCCAGCAGCGCGCCCGCTTCAAACCGGCTGCCGCTCACAGCGTCCACAAAAACAAGGATCTGCTGGTAGGTCAGCCAGGGAAGGTCTTTTTTTATGCGTTGAGGGAGCCGGACTTCCGGCGGAGCGATGTGATTATCCCGCATCACGGTGCAAACAAGGCCCCATGAATTATACACCGTTTTAGGGGACAGGGTTTCACTGGCCTCGTCGATCTCCTGCTGCCAGTTTGAAAGGTCTTGTATTTTGGCGTTGATCTTTCCGGGGAAGCGATTCTTTTTGATACACTCATATCCACGAATCGTTGACGGGGATAGAGATTGATTTTTCTCCAAATAACTGTCGATTGCCTGAAGAAGCGTGAGACTGCATTTTGCGTCCTTTTTAGCTTCCAGAAAGCCGGCGCGGATGGCGCGGGCTTTGGCTTCGCAGAGAGCGGCGGTATCCTCCGTGATACTCTGCCCTTCGGCCCGCAGTTCGATGTTCCACTTGCCGGACTTCAACTGACGTGGGGAGGGGACTTTGATCTCGTCCTTCTTTTTGCGCTCCCTGATCTGGCGTTCGCCGCACCACTTGCAGAAGATAGAATCATCGTCAATGACGCGCTTACAGTTTTTGCATTTCATGCGCACACCTCCCGTGTGTATCAGCCGTGGAAGAACCCAAATTCCAGACAGTGCAGGTCCAGATATGCGGCGTAAGCCAAGGCGAAGATCAGAAGGACCAACATCCATCGCAAAAGACGGTCCCGGTTGCGGATGCCGTGGGACTGACGTTCCACAAATTCCCGGAGAAGTTCGTTCTGGGCGTTCAGGCCGTTGATCTCCTGACGGTAGACATCCAGTTCCCGGCTTACGATTTCCTCAACGGTTTCCGGGGGCGGAGAATCTTCCGTTGGTTTCATCCCCAAAAACTGGTCAATGGAAATTCCGAGAAAAACGCAGATGGGGCCGAGAGTTTCCAATGTAGGAGAATGGGTGGTGGCACGGAACATATTGTTCACCGTGTTGAGAGGAACTCCGCTGCCGTCCGCGATATCCTTGTTGGTGATGTGTTTTTCTTCTTTTGCCGCGCGGCACTGATCAATCAATGACAGCATACGAAGAGCACCTCCTTGTTGAAAATTGCCAAAATGTTTAGGCTAACAGTAGAAATCGTGTGTATCAACACCGAAATCGTGTGTATTAAGACTATCAAACTTGAGGTTTTGATGGTACGATAAAAGCAGACCTACCGCACCCCCAAGCGGCTGGTCTGCTGCGGGCCGCCGCTTTCGTGGCTGGGGCGGCGGCTCTCCATCACAGCTTCAGGGGGGCGCAGAAGGAAAACGGAACGGAGATGGGGAGAAAGGACTTGTATGTGTAGAAATGGAATCAACAGAAGCGGACCTTCATACCGACGCTGGTCTCCGTGAGGAATTGAAGCACCAGATCAAAGGGCTGTCGGATGAAAGCATGAAAAAGCTGTGGGAAGTCATTCAATGCGGGGCGTTCGGCGCACCGAAGTAAACCGGGAATCAGGTAGTAGGCTTCCCCTGGCGGCTTTTCAAAAACTCAACGTACTGCGCAAGGTCGGATAACTGATCCTCTCCGCAGGAATCGACAAATTCATAGATGGCTTTTGCGTAGCCACTGCCCGTCCCGCTTTTGGCGGGGCGGGTATTTTTTTTGGCCTGACGGTCAGCCGCAGCCTCGATGGTCTGAATAAAGGTCAGGTCATGAAGGGATTCCCGCAGGCCATCGATCTCCACGGCAAGATCCTGCCGTTCATCCTCGTCTTTGCATTTAGCCCACTTTTTTGTGAGTTTTTCGATCCTGTATTTGGTCATGTCAACTTGAGCATCCGGCGTGTAGCCAAGAATGTAACCGCGTTTAACATTAAAATACTTGCAAATCAGACTCAGCGTATCTTCACGCGGAGCGGCTCCGTTTTTCCATTGTGTAACGGATGATGACGAAAAACCAAGTTCCTTTGCAACACCGTTAGGCGATTTTTTTGCTTTTCGACAAAGCATTTCATATTGGTCAAAAAACATAATTCAAACCCTCATAAAATGTTCATAATGCCAAATCTCGTTAAAAACGAGATTTTGAATTGACTTCTCGCTATTAACGAGGTATCATATATTTGTGCTCAGGCAAAGTAAAACAGCTTGGCCCCTCATAGAGCGGCGTTTTTCAATATTTCTGGCAGTTTTATTGTATCGTCACTTTATGAGGTTGTCAAGCAAAAACACAGTAATTATGAGATTTTGAGCAGAGGAAGTGAGAAAATGACGTTGAGAGACCTGCGGCGTAATGTTTCTTTGACGCAAGAGGGCGTGGCTGCGGCCTTGATGCTGAGCCAGACGGTTGTAAGCAAATGGGAGACCGGAAAGTGGGCACCTGCGAAAAAGGTCCGGCCCACGCTGGCGGCGATGTACCGGGTCCCCCTTCCGGTGTTGGAGCGGTGCATCTTGGAGACCTGCGGGAAGGAGGTTCCTGAGAATGAATGAGTTGCAGACCATCAATGATGTGGCGATCACGGTCAAAGAGCATAAGGGCGTGCGCGTTGTCACCTTTAAGGACATTGACGCCGTTCATGGCCGACCGGACGGGACGGCCCGCAAGCGGTTCAACGATAACCGCGAACACTTTATCGAGGGTGAAGATTTCTTTGTTTTGAACCAGCCGTCCGAAATTCGGACGCTTGGTATTCAGCGTCCGCAGGGCGGCACACCGGAGAGCGTCACCCTCATTACAGAATCCGGCTATCTCATGCTGGTGAAGTCCTTCACCGACGATTTGGCGTGGGAAGTCCAACGGGAACTCGTCAAGGGCTATTTCCGAGTAAAAAAGAGTTTGAGTGGGGCGGAACAGCTTTTAGCACAGGCTCAATATCTCGTGGAGCAGGAGCGGCGGCTGAAAGCCGTAGAGCAGAAGCAGGCCGTTTTGGACGGCGTGATGGATGTAATGGCGGCGCCCATGCTGGCAGAGGATGGGTGGCAGGAGAAGGCACAGAAAGCCATCAATACGGCAGTCGAACGGTTTCAGACGAATCACCAGACATTCCGGGCAGAACTCTATGAGGACGTGGAGCGGGTCGGCCATGTGGATCTGGAAACCCGGCAGACACGGCTTCGCAAGCGCATGAAGAACGCCGGGGCTACGGCTACGGAGTGCAAAGGCGTTTCTAAACTCCATGTGATCGCAAGAGACCCTAAGCTGCGGCCAGTATTTGAAACGCTTCTGAAGCAGAAGGTGATTCGCATGGCAAAAGAGCGTGGCATGGAGTATTAAATTGTGAAAGGAGGCGGCGGGATGCCGCGTGTAAAGCTGGGGCGGAAGCCCAATGACGAGGTTTTGATCTCACTGTTGTGGGGCAGACAGGCCGCCATGGGGATGCCGGTGGGCACGATGGCGGAGAAGGCGGGCATGACGCCGCAGACCCTACGGTCTCGGAAGAAGTCACCGCAGGATTTTTCGCTGAAGGAGCTATTAAAGCTGGGGCGGGCACTGGACATTCCCATTGAGGAGCTGCGGGATGCCATCCGCTACTGAAAGGAGCCGGAACATGACACAGGGAACAAAGTATGTCAGCGCCAAGACGCTGGAAGCCATTGAAAAGGCGCTGGCTCATGGGGACCGTGTGGAACTGATCCCGGTGAAGGACGGCGTGAAGGTGATCCGCGTCCGGCGGGACGAGATCAAATAAGCCTATGGAAAAAGTGAATGAGATGCCTGTCCCTAAGCGTTGGGACAGAGGAGCAGAGCGTTGCTGATGGAACCGGGGAACCGGTGTCTATTCGGCGGCGCTTTTTGTTGTAAGGAGACGGAAATTTGATGAAAACCTTTGAGGAATACGAGGCGGAGGCCGCGTGGGAAGCCCACTTGGAAAACGCCCTTCGCGTGGCACGGCGGGAAGCTGCGGAGCGGAGGCGGAAGGCCATCTGCAGAGCGGTTCTGCTGTGGGTGTCTGTAGCGCTGGTGCTGGCAGCACTGTGGCTGACGCGGGAGACCGGGAAGCCGGAGCCGGAGGCACCGACCGTGACGGCGGGACGGCTGGACGGGGACGAGACACCGGCGGAGGTCTATGCCTCTCTGGTGCGCTGGCAGGAGATGGACCCTGAGACAGCTCCGCCGGTTCAGGAGGACTACGAGAACGAGAAGATCGAAGCGGCGCTGTTTGACAGCGGCTACTTCCGGGTGGATGTTCCGCTGGACGGAGACCTGCAAAGCTATCTCCGGGCGGCCTGCGAGGAAAGCGGCGTGGAGTACACGCTGATGCTGGCCGTTATCCGCAAGGAGACCGGCTACCGGAACGTGAAGGGCGACGGCGGGGCCAGTTGGGGCTACTGCCAGGTACAACCCCGGTGGCACAAGGCCCGGATGGAGCGGCTGGGTGTCACAGACCTGATGGACCCCTTCGGGAATTTCCGGGTGGCCTGCGACTACATGGCGGAGCTTTTGAGCCGGTATGACGTGGAGAATGCGTTGACGGCCTACAACAGCGGCCATCCGGGGCACAGCGCTTATGCCCGGACCGTGATGGGGTATTGGGAGGACCTGAAAAATGGGTGAGTTGGTACGGCTGACTTTCCCGGACCGGCCACAATGGCTGGCAGGACGGTGCCGTGGCATCGGCGGCAGCGAGGCGGCGGCGGCCATTGGGCGAAGCCCATGGAAAACGGCGCTGACGCTGTGGAAGGAGAAAACCGGGGCGCAAGCCGCGCCTGATCTCGGCGGCAACGAGGCCGTGGAGCTGGGGCGGCGAATGGAACCGGCCATCCGGGACTTCTTCATGGCCCAGTATCCCGGCTACGAGCTTTACTACGGTGCCTATGACATTCTCTACCAGAGCGACCGCCCATGGCTTTTTGCCACGCTGGACGGAGAACTGACGGAGACGGACACCGGACGGAAGGGCATTTTGGAGATCAAAACCTCTACGGTGAGCCGTGGGATTGACTGGGCGAAATGGCGGGATCAGGTTCCTGAGAACTATTTCACACAGATTCTTCACCAGCTGCTTGCCACCGGGTATGACTTCGCCGTGCTCTATGCGGCGCTCTATGATCTGTCCGGCAATATCACCCTGCGCCGCTACGATTTTGAGCGGCGGGAGCACGAGGCGGACCTGAACTGGCTGCTGGAACAGGAAACGGACTTTTGGGGCCATGTGGAGGCGGGGACGATGCCCGCCCAGACTTTGATTTTGTAAGGCGCACAACTCCGAAAAATTTAAACATGAAAAGGAGAATTTATATGGAAAAAGAAGTGTTTCACGTCACGGTGAGGAACGCCATAACCGGCGAGATCCGGGTGGACAGATACGCCACGGCGCTTATCTGCGTGGCTTCGGACGGTGAGAGTGTGCAGGTATGCCACGAAATCTCCTGCAACAGCACTACATTGGTACACCTGCTTCATCAGACATTGCTTGATGTGTCACGTATTTGCAAGCAATTTCCGAAAATTGCCGCTTTACTGGCAGCCGCTTACTGCGAAGGCGAGGAAAAGGACGAGGAGGAGAAAGCATGATGCTGGTAAACATTCGCTATTACAAGCCCCTGCACAAGGCATACGCGGGGAACACCTTCACCTATCGGACGAGCCTTCCCCTGAACGTGGGGGACAAGGTAATGGCTCCCACCAAGGGTGGAGACAAGCGGGCCATGGTGGTGGAGATCAACGTGCCGGAGAGCCGTGTGGACGAGCGGATCATGCCGCTGCTGAAGGAGATCACGGACTATGACACCGGGGAACAGGAGGACGCAGACGCATGAGCAGCGCAATGGAATTTGCCATTACCACGGACCTGACTCCGCTGAAGGAGTTTAACATCTCCGCCAACTTTGAAGAATGTCAGGCGTGGCTGGAAGAGAATTTGGCCCCGTACCGGGGCATGGTGGTGACGGAGGAGGCCATCGGCGCGGCGAAGAAGTACCGGGCCAACATCCGCTCCGTGGCCGCACGCATCGACGAGTGCCGCAAGATGGCAAAGGCGGCGGCGCTGGCAAGCTACGCCCCCTTTGAGGGGAAGTGCAAGGCGCTGACGGCCCTGTGCGACGAATCTGCCGCCAATCTGGACGGCCAGATCAAAGCCTTTGACGAACGGCGCCGCACGGAGAAGCTGGACGCTATCCGGGCCTTTTTTGATGAGCGCATCGGAGAATTGGCGGAATTTCTTCCGTGGGAAGCGGTTCTGGACAAGCGGTGGGGCAACGCTACCTATTCTGAGGAACAGGCCCACAAGGACATTCTGGTGGCGATCAGCAAGTGCGACAGCAGTATTGCCGCCATCCGCGGGCTGAATAGCGAGTTTGAGACAACATTGCTGGAAGAGTACAAGCAGTGTCATGACCTGCCCACGGTGCTGAAAAAGGATCAGGCGCTCAAGCGGGTGAAGGAGATTGAGGAACAGCGGAAGGCGGAACAGGAACAGCGCAGACAGCAGGCCGAGGCTGCGCGGGCGACGGAGGAAGCCGCCAGAGCGGAGCGGGTGCAGGCCGTTGTGGAGGCGGCGAGAGCCATTCAGACAAGCCCGTCCGTTTCGGAGCCGGTAAAAGCGGCGGTGAAAGCCGCAATGGAACCGCCTCTCATTACGCTTTCGTTCCGGGTGACAGGCACTGTGGAGCAGCTGAACGGACTGCGGGATTATATGCTGGCCAACGGCATCGCCTTTGGCCGCGCAGACTGAATAAGGGAGGAATTTTGACATGAAGGCAACCAACAGTTTTGCGGCCCAGACCCAGCGGGACAAGCCCACGTTTTCCATGGCTATCGCGGCCCCCAGTATGCAGAAGATGATCCAGAGCGCTCTGCGGAGCGACAAGGCGGCGGCGCGGCTGACCTCCACGCTGATCTCCGCCGTGAATGCCAGCGAACAGCTGAAAAACTGCGAACCCAGCACCATTGTAGCGGCGGCGCTTCGGGGCGAGGGCATGGGCCTGATCTTCGGCCACGGCTATTATGTGGTGCCCTACGGGACTACCGCAACGTACATTCTGGGCTACAAGGGCTACATCCAGCTTGCCATGTCCACCGGGTTCTATGCCGACATTGACTGCGTGGAGATCCGTGAGGGCGAGATCGAGGGCCGGAGCCGCAGGACGGGCAAGCCCATTGTGAACCTTGCCAAGTACGAGAGCGACGAAGAACGGCAGAGCAAGCCCATTATCGGCTACTACGGATATTACGAGCTGAAGGACGGCACTTTCCGCTTTGAATACTGGCCCATGGACCGGCTCCTGCGCCACGCGGACCGGTACTCCAAGGCGTTCAGCTATGAGAAGTTCAAGGCCATGCAGAGTGGGGAAATGAACCCCAAGGACGTGGAAAAACTGCTGAACGGCTCCCCCTGGTACGATCCTAACGGCGGGCAGGACCGGATGTGCCGCAAGACGATTCTGCGGCAGCTGCTGAACAGCGGCTATGCGCCCCTGTCCCCGGAGGTCAAAACCCAGCTCATGGAGGAATCCAGCGCCGAGGACGAGGGCATGATCCCGGATATGCCCATGCCGGAGCGCACGGTGGCATCTACCGGAGAGGTGGTAGAGACCCCGCCTGCGGCTGTGGAAGCCCATCAGGAGACCGTGGAGAGCGAACCCAGTATGGTTACACCCCCCAAGACCGAAAAGACCGCAGAGGCCACTCAGAAGGTGCATGACGATGGCATGGACTATGCGGCCACCTTCTTTGGGGAATGAGGTGAGGGACCATGCTGATCTCCATTAAGACGCGGGAGGAGGACGGGAGCCGGTACATGATGTGTGCCGGCACCGTGACCCGCGAGGTCAAGACTGGGGCCACCGCCAAGGGGACACCGAAAGCGGAATTTGGCATGAAGTACGCCAAGGGCGAGTTCATGAACGTGTCCGCCGTGGGGGACGATGACGTGACCCGCATGGCATCGTGTCTGGAAAAGGGAGATGCCGTTCTGGTGTGCGGCGTGTGGAAAACCCGGCGCTACACCACCCGTGACGGGGAACAGAAGGAGTGGAGCGAGCTTCATGCGGAGTTTGTGGCCCCGCAGACGGTGATGGCGGCAGTGCTGGGACTGCTGGCGGCAGAAAGTGAGAAGCCGCGCTCCCATGAACCGGCGAAGTCTATGGAACACAGCGGCAGTAAGGCGGGATTCATTGACAGTCAGGAGGACGCCGTTTTGCCGTGGGAACAGCCCGAAGAGGACGAACCCTACGATTATGTACCGCAGATTTAGGGAGGATGAAGCGAAGCCATGGCAAGTGACGTGAAGTGGATCAAGATTACCACGGACATTTTTGACGATGAAAAGGTTCTGATGATCGAATCCATGCCAAGTGCGGACAGCATCATCGTGATCTGGTTCAAATTGCTGGTGCTGGCCGGGAAGCAGAACAACAGCGGCGTGTTTATTCTGAACAACCGCATTGCGTACACGGATGAAATGCTGGCATCCATCTTCCGGCGGGACATTGGCCTTGTACGGATGGCCCTTCGGACCTTTGAGCAGTTCGACATGATCGAGATTGTAGACGATGTGATCACGATCCCGAACTGGGGGAAGCACCAGACGTTAGATTCTTACGAGAAAAAGAAGGAGCGGGACCGGATTTATCAGGCAAAGCGGCGGGCAAGCCAAAAGCGGCTGATTGAAAAATCGTCTGACACATCGCTCGACTGCCATGCCGACCAGTCGCTACCAGTCGCTGTTTCAGAAGAAGAAAGAGAAATAGATATAGAAGATATATCTTCTTCACTACGTTCAGAAGATATGGGGGGCGGCACCCCCAGTGAGCCAAAGGCACCGGAGAGCGGAAAGCGGACGGCGGTGAAATTCGTACCGCCCACGCTGGAAGAGGTGGAAGCCTATGCCGCATCCCGGCAGAGCACGGTGGACCCCCGGCGGTTCTTTGAGTATTTCAACACGCCGGACGCACAGGGCCGCTCATGGCGGGACAGCAAAGGAAACCCGGTGAAGAACTGGAAGCAGAAGTTCCTCACATGGGAAGGACGGGACGGCGGGAAGGGAAAGCCTGCCCCGGCGGCATCCCGGACGGACAAGCCCCGGAAAAGCTGGACGGAACTGGCGGCGGAGATGGACGCGGAGGAGGGCCGCACAACATGACCAGACAGGAGACAGGCATCATCATGGATATTCTGACGGCGGCCTATCCCCGGTTTTACAGCAGCACCACCGGACCGGATATGCGCAACGCTATCAAACTGTGGGCGGATATGTTTGCCCATGACGAGGTGGCGCTGGTGGCGGCGGCGGTAAAAAGCGTGATCGAAAGCGACGAAAAGGGCTTCCCGCCCACCATCGGGCAGGTAAAGGCCAAATTGCGGCTGCTGACGGCGAAACCGGAAATGACGGAGGCCGAGGCGTGGGGCCTGGTGGCAAGGGCCATCCGCAACGGGCTGTACGGCGCGGAGGAGGAATTTGAGAAGTTCCCGCCGGTGGTACAGCGGATCGTGGGCAGTCCCAACACGTTGCGGGAGTGGGCGCGGATGGACACGGAGACGGTGCACAGCGTAGTATCCAGCAACTTCCAGCGCAGCTACCGGGCCATTTCCGCACGGGAACGGGAGATCAACGCTTTGCCTGCGGAGGTTCGGGCGCTGGTACAGCGCATCGGCACCGGGCCGGAGACGGAGAAGCTGGCGGCGCCTGAGAAGAAGGCGCTGCCGGCGGCGGAAGCGAAACCGGAAGCCGAGGCGGTGAAGCCGCCGGAATGGTTCAAGGGCGCGGTACGGCCCCAGCGGCGCAGCCGGGATGAGGTGATGGCCTATCTCCGGGGGGAGGCCGATGGGGATGGCAGGTAATTTTACGCTGGAAAGCTGTATGCGGAGATACAGCACGAAGGCGGAGAAGGAGGACCCATCCAACAGCCTGCACAAGTGCTGGTCCTGCAAGCTGGCCTATGGGCAGTGTGAATGGAGCCGGGTGGACGAAAAAAGCGGAAAAGTCCGCTTTGAGGACGTTCCCGGCTGGAAGGTCCGGCGGAGATCCCGCATGGATCGGGACGGACTGGTGGAACGGGTACAGGTGCTGGATTGCCCGAAATATCAGGAGGAAAAGCGATGAGCGTTTGTTTGGATGACCTGAACAGCCTGCCGGAGCGATACCGGAAGCAGGTACAGCAGCAGATGCAGGCCCAGCAAATCGACCGGACGGCAACGGTAATGGCCCGGTTCGTGACGGAGGAGAAGGGAAAGGCGGAAGCGGCGGCGGAGGGTAAGCGCAAGCACCATAACCACCCCACCGCCCGGACCCTGCCCAACGGAACGGAGCACACCTTCGACAGCCGCAAGGAGGCGGCCCGGTATGACGAGCTGGCACTGCTCAGCAAGGCGGGGGCTATCCGGGACCTGCGGCTCCAACCCCAATTCACTCTGAAGGAAAGCTACATCACGGCCAACGGCGACCGAAGCCGCGCCGTGACGTATCGGGCGGACTTCTCTTACGAGGAGCGGGAGAAGGACGGCGCGTGGCATCTGGTTGTGGAGGACGTAAAAGGCCCTTCCACGAAAAAAGACAAGACCTACCGCATGAAGGTGAAGCTGATGCAGGATATGAAGCACATCACCGTGCGGGAGGTATGAACGGAAAGGAGATATGCCCGGTGGAGACCGTAACTGTGATCGTGCGGGCTGTGCTGCCATGGGACAGCGCAGACGGGAAAGACCGGATCGAGATATGCACCCATGACCGGCAGAGCCAGATTGACTACTGCCTGAACCACTGCCCCTATGCGGAATGCGTGAACTGCGCGGGCGGAGGTCGGACTACCAGCCGCGGCGGGCGGCCGCCCCTTCTGCGGGAAGCGGAAATGCAGAAGCTGCGGGAGCTGCTGGAAGCACGGACAGACCCAGCGGATATTTGCCGGGAGATGCACATGGACGCGGATTTTCTAAGTCGGTGCAAACGGAAACTGCGGAGAGAAAGAAAACGAGACGATTATTTGAAAATGCAAGAGGGGGTGATTTAGGTGAAGCATTATGGAGATGTCACAAAAATTCACGGAAATGAAGTAGAACCCGTGGATTGTGTGATAGGTGGTTCACCTTGTTAGACAGGATCTTTCCATTGCTGGAAAGAGGGCAGGACTTGCCGGGGCGCGTTCCGGCCTGTATATGGAGCAAATACGGATTATCAAGGAGATGAGAGAACGTGACAGAAGAATGGGGCGAACAGGTGAGTTTGTGCGACCTCGGTATATGGTCTGGGAAAATGTCCCCGGAGCCTTCAGCTCTAACGGAGGAAAAGACTTCGCAGCTGTCCTCGAAGAAGCCATCCGCATCGCAGAACCGGAAGCCCCCGATATTGAAGTGCCTAAAAAAGGTTGGAACACCTGGGGGGGATACCACGATGAAATGGGAGGACGATGGAGCGTTGCGTGGCGAGTGCTCGATGCGCAACACTGGGGAGTCCCCCAACGTCGCCGTAGAATCGCGCTTGTCGCAGATTTTGGAGGCGACACCGCATGGGAAATATTGTTTGAGCGGCAAAGCATGTCAGGGTATCCTGCGGAGAGCGGAGCGGAGGGGGAAAGATCTTCCGCCGATGCTGAAAGCGGTGCTGGTGGAGCAGGCAAAGACGCCGGATCGGTGATATGCCTTCAAGGAAACGCAATCGACCGGGCTGATACCGCAGGATGTAACGGGAAGGGCTGGAAAGAAGATGTCTGCTATACGTTGAACACCATTGACCGTCCGGCGGTCTGCGCCGGGTTTAAGCTGGGGAACAGTGAACAGGCCCGGAGCATCGGATACGCAGAGGAACAGGCCCCTACGCTGAACGCGGAGTGCGGAGGGAATAAACCGGCGGTGATGTGCCTGAACGATCAGGGCGGGAATGTGATGGGTGTGAGCCATGATGTTGCCGGTACGCTGAGAGCACAGGAGCATGGGCACCAGCCAGCGGTCATGGCGTTTGATACTACGCAGATCACCAGCAAGCAGAATGGGAGTATTCCTGACTTCGGGAACCCATGTCACACGCTGAACGCCAATGCCCATGTACCGTGCGCCGTGCTTGATATGAGCCACGCCTGCGACGTCATCCGGGACTGCGGCGAGGTAGCGCCCAGTCTGCAAGCCCGTATGGGAACCGGCGGCAACCAAATCCCGCTGACGTATGGAATTGGGAATGGGCAAGTGAATGAAGCAGCTGTTATGGCGGAGGAGGTCAGCCAAACACTGAACACGATGCACGATGCTCAGGCGGTGATGTGCGGCGTTTATTGCCCGGAGAAGGCACATGCGCTGAAGGCAAAGGCCAACTGCGATTTTAGGGAGGATTCGGAAACATACCCGGTGCAGAACATGGTGGTTCGCCGCCTGACCCCGTTGGAGTGCGAACGGCTTCAGGGGTTCCCGGACGGATGGACAGATATTGGAGATTGGGTTAAAACAGATAAACGCGGGCGCAAAATAAAAGTGAAAGGAAGTGCGGACAGCCCCCGGTACAAGGCGCTGGGCAACTCCATCGCCCTGCCGCCGTGGAAATGGCTGCTAAAACGGCTGTGCGGCAACTACGAGCGGGACGCGACTATGGCGAGTTTGTTCGATGGAATAGGCGGGTTCCCTTTGGTTTGGGAGCAGCTGAACGGACGCGGAACGTGCCTATGGGCCAGCGAGATTGAAGAGTTCCCAATCGCCGTGACCAAACGGCGGTTCGGCACGTTAGAGGAACCGGGAGACATGGGGCGGTTTTTGTTCCCATGCGGAAACGAAAGGAGCGGCACATGAAGCACAGCAACGATTACTGGGAACAGGAAGCCTATTGGGAGATGGAACGGCGGCGGGCTGAGAAGAACCGCAAGACCAGAGAGCAGCGGCGGCGGGAGCGGGCGGACACCTCCGCCCTGATCGGCGGAATTTGCTTTTTATTGCTGCTGGCGGTTCTTTTGGCAAATGTCATGCTGGGAGGCGGTACGCTATGAACAGGGGAAACCGGAGAGCGGGGGAGCACCGGGTACTGGAACCGTGCGCCCTGTGCGGAATGTACAGTGGGGAGCGGATGGAGGACGCGGCGCCACCCTTTGACTTCGCCGTGGTGTGCGCTTCCTGCGGGGCGCGGACCAGACCGTATCACGGTCTGAACTGCGCCACAAAAGCGTGGAACCGGGGAGACGTTTACCGCCCGGAGAAAGGAAAACACCATGTATCACTGTGAAACCTGCGGCGCAGATTTTGAAGCACCGATGATTTTAGACGGGTCGGAGCCGCGCCCGGACTGCTTTTTTGAGCGGTTTCGAAAGGTGGGCTGCCCCTACTGCGGGAGCCAGTATTTCAACGAATTGGACGAGGAAGGGGAGGCAGAATGATGGATGCTGTGGATTGCATAAAGGCAGTTAATCGGATGTTGAAGTCGGGTACGATAGATTGCGCGATTCAAAAATATATATCTGCGCAAAAAAAGAACGATTATGAAGGGATGGTAGAAGCCGCTGAACAGTGGGCTGCCGAGCACCCCGTCAAAACCCGCCAGAGCGAGTTCCTGAAGCATTACCCCGGCGCGCAAATTACAATAGACGGGTTTCTCCATGCTTGCCCGATGGAGGTGTTCTCAGATACAGGCATTAACTGCAGTGCGCAAACTTGTACTGAGTGCCGTAAAAAATTCTGGCTTGCGGAGG
>ERZ1026884.59-NODE-59-length-70915-cov-7.306266_pt1 | contig 70915 bp, 57 predicted proteins | sample MGYA00380172_ERZ1026884 | MGnify/ENA primary metagenome ERZ1026884 (study PRJEB33269, sample SAMEA4719808) | human gut metagenome | biome: human-associated habitat; feature: organic feature; material: feces | place: Cameroon | collected 2013-10 ... | reverse complement strand
AAGCCCTGTTTAGGTGTGGGAAGTTTTAGTAAATAATAAAAATTAGAATGTTAACATGGGAAACACGGACTAGACGTAAACCAATTCCAATGGTAGAATTGACATAGATTACGTTGTGAAAACGAAAGGAGAACTATTAAAATGGGCATGATAGAAACAAAGACAGCTAATGCCATTCGTGTATTATCTGCTGATGCTATCCAGAAGGCAAAATCCGGACATCCTGGACTTCCTTTAGGATGTGCTTCCGCAGCTTATGAATTATGGGCTAATCATATGAGACATAACCCGGCAGATCCAAAGTGGGTGGACAGAGACCGTTTCATCCTTTCTGGCGGACATGGTTCTATGCTGCTGTATTCATTATTCCATTTATTTGGCTATGGTGATCTGTCTATGGAAGATTTAAAGAACTTCCGTCAGATCGACTCCCTTACACCAGGACATCCTGAGTACGGCCACACAGTAGGTGTAGAAGCTACTACAGGACCTTTAGGACAGGGAATGGGCATGGCTGTAGGTATGGCTATGGCAGAGGCTCATTTAGCTTCCGTATTCAACAAAGATGACATTAAGATCGTTGACCATTACACCTATGTACTGGGCGGAGACGGCTGTATGATGGAAGGTCTTTCCTCTGAAGCCTTCTCTTTAGCAGGTACCTTAGGACTTGGAAAACTGATCGTTCTCTATGACTCTAACAATATTTCCATCGAAGGAAATACAGATATCGCATTTACAGAAGATACTGCAAAGCGTTTTGAGTCCTATGGATTTGGCGTATTCCAGGTAGAAGATGGAAATGACTTCGCTGCTATCGGCGCAGCGATCGAAGCAGCTAAGGCTGATACAGAAAGACCTTCTCTGATCGTTCTTCACACCCAGATCGGATACGGCTGCCCGGCTAAACAGGGTAAAGCATCTGCACATGGTGAGCCTCTGGGCGAAGAGAACATCATTGCCATGAAGGAAAACTTAGGCTGGGAGAGCATGGAGCCATTCTATGTACCTCAGGATGTTTATGATCACATGGCTAAGGTAAGAGAAAGCTTAAAGGCACCAGAAGAAGAGTGGAATGCAAGATTTGCAGCATACTGTGAGAAGTATCCGGAAATGAAGGAACTTTGGGATCAGTATCATGACAAAGACCTGCCTAAGAAGCTTTGGGACAATGAAGAATTCTGGTCCTATGAGGACAAGCCACAGGCAACCAGAAATCTGTCCGGAGAGCTGTTAAATAAGATCAATAAGGTAGTTCCGAACCTGTTCGGCGGTTCTGCCGACCTGGCTCCTTCCAACAAGACCAACTTAAAGGGCGAGGGAGACTTCTCCAAGGCTGATTACTCTGGAAAGAACCTGCACTTTGGTGTAAGAGAGCAGGCAATGACTGCTATTGGAAATGGTCTGGTTCTTCATGGCGGCGTGATCCCTTATGTAGCAACCTTCTTCGTATTCAGTGATTACATGAAGCCAATTGCAAGACTGTCATCCCTGATGAAGGTGCCGCTGATCTACGTTCTGACCCATGACAGCATCGGTGTAGGCGAAGACGGACCTACCCATGAGCCGATCGAGCAGTTAGCAATGTTACGTGCGCAGCCTAACTTCCATGTATTCCGCCCTGCAGATGCAAAAGAGACTGCAGCAGCATGGTACAGTGCGATTACTTCTGAAAAGACACCTACCGCTCTGGTACTTACCAGACAGAACCTGCCTCAGTTAGCAGGAACTGGCCGTGATGCAGTAAAGGGCGCTTACATTGTAGCTGATTCCGCAAAGGAAACTCCAGATGCGATCATCATTGCTACCGGTTCTGAGTTAAGCCTGGCAGTAGAAGCAAAAGAACTGCTGTTAAAGGATGGAATGGATGTCCGCGTTGTATCCATGCCATGTATGGACCTGTTCGAAGAGCAGAGCCCAGAATACAAAGAGTCCGTTCTTCCAAAGGCTGTAAGAAAGAGAGTTGCAGTAGAAGCACTTTCTGACTTCGGCTGGGGCCGCTATGTAGGTCTTGACGGCGCAACTGTATGCATGGAAGGCTTCGGTGCTTCCGGTCCTGCAGCACAGCTGTTTAAGAAGTTTGGATTTACAGCAGAGCGTGTTGCTGAGACTGTAAAGAGTCTGTAAGACGTAAAAATCGATGGATGCGCCGAAGGCGCATCCTGATATCGCAATAATAAGATACCCCGGTGACCGCCTGAAAAATGGCAGCTGCCGGGGTGTTTTTGTCTCAATGGTGCATACTTGTGCAATGAAAAAGTTTGACGCAAGCGACCGCGCCAAAGGCGCGGTTAACCGTTTTATTCCTCGATCACCTGTATCTCTAAATAATCAAAATCCACAGTCTCAATAAAATTATCCTGGGTAAACCGGGCTTTGTCGTGATATTTAAAATCCTGGACTGTAGCATCCAGCCACATGGGCTTTTCCAGGTCAAACTTATAGCATATTTCATCTAAACAATTAAAAACCATCTGGGTTCTGGAAATAGAATAATCGCCGCAGCAGGCCACCATATCTTTCACCAGATGGTTGTCTTTCATGATCTTTCCCCACATCCGAAACATGTATTTTCCAGCCTTTCTTTTTTGTTGAACCTTGTGCACATGTTAGTTAGTATAGCATAGAATACTGCGTATAATCTATAAAAAACGGCTGCGATCCAGAATATTCTTTCATGCAGCCATGAACTGCCATATTGGGCCGAAAAAGATGACGCTCTTTTATCTGTTTTGCAGAAATATATTGATAGAGACTGGAATGATAAGGACCTTAAAGTGATCTTATGTGGCTCTGCACTTAGCTTTATGGAGAAAAAGGTACTCAGTGAAAAGAGCCCTCTGTTTGGAAGACGTGATTCGCAGATCAAATTAGAGGCGTTCAATTACTTAGATGCTGCGAAATTTGTTCCAAACTATTCAAATGAGGATAAGGCAATTTGTTATGGAATTACCGGTGGTGTGGCAAAGTATCTTTCAATGATCGATCCTAAAAAAAGTATGGATGAAAACATTGTAAGGCTATTTTTTAGAACAGATGGATACCTGTATGATGAAACAAGAAATCTTCTGACTCAGGAATTTTCGGATATATCCCTTGTAAATAATATTGTTGAACAGATCGCGTTTGGCGAAAATACGCTTAATACGATTGCGGGAAAAATTGGAGAAAAAGAACCAACAGTATTATACTCCCTGGATAAATTAATAAATGTTGGTCTGGTTGAAAAGAGAAAGTGTATTACAGATGAGAAAAATAAAAAGAAGACCCAGTATGTTTTAAGAGATTATATGTTCAAATTCTGGTATGAGTTTATCCAAAAGGCTACCAGCGTGATCGAGATGGGGCAGGGAGAGATTTATTATCAGGATACACAGAGTGGTTTGAAGCATTATCAGAAGAGGATGTATTGTTGTTTACATTAGATTCACTTTATGAATAAAAATAATATTAAACCATGTTTAAAAGCAGTACCTGTTATGGGCGGACATGCCGCTTGCTGGGTAAAAGCAAAGCCAAATGCATTCTCTGGGGAGAAGGAAAATGCGAAAGTAAAGATCCACCTTTGCGGCGGCGTGGAAACAGGGGCAAGCTGCCAAACAGACAGCTGGCCCTTGCCCTGTTACTGGTTTTGTAGTAAGCTATAAATAATGACAAAATCCCCCGAAATTCGGGCGGAGAGGAGGTACTTGGGCGGTGGAGCAGGCTATTACTGATTATGTGAAATTTCTGGCAGATGCCAGGGATGCGGTGTATCGTCTGAATAATGATCAGGCGACAGCAAAGCAGTTAAAAGAACAGGGAGAGCGCCAGGAAAAAGAGTTGGCAGCTGCGAAAAAGGCAGTGACAGATTCGGTGAACCAGACCATAAAAAAGCGGCGCAGCGAGATCGATACAAGCTATGACAAAGAGATCGCAAAAGGTCAGGAACGGCTGAAAAAAGCCAGGACCCAGCGGGAAAAAGCCAAAAACAAGGGAATGAAGGAACGGATCGCAGAGGAGACCAGTGAACTTCGGGAACACAACAGGGACTTGCAGATCCAGATGAAGACCATGTTCCAGAAGGATAAAGTGCCTGTATTCTGCCGCACTACATTTTATTATTCCCTGTACTATGCAAGAGGACTTAAGGAGCGTCTGATTGGTTTTATTACGTTCCTGATCTGCTTTTTAGCACTTCCATGCGGTGTTTATTTCCTGCTTCCGGACCGTAAGATCTGGTATCTGGTACTGGTTTATTTTGCAGATATCATTATTTTCGGCGGTCTGTATGTGACCATTGGAAACCGCAGCCGTTCCCGTTATCATGATGCCTTAAAGCAGGGCCGGGAGATCCGCAACCTGTTAAGCTCCAATGAAAAGAAGATCAAAGTCATTGTCCACAGTATTGAAAAGGACGGCAATGAAGATATTTATGATCTGGAGAAATATGATGATGAGATTGCCTGCGCACAGCAGGAACTGTCTGATATAGCAGCAAAGAAAAAAGATGCCATCAGCAGCTTTGAAAATGTGACCAGAAATATTATTGCCGATGAGATCGAGGGGAACCACAGGGCAGAGATCGAAGAAAAAGAACAGAAATTACAGGAAGTAAACGACAGTCTTGCTCAGTTGGAAAGCAGCATCCGCCAGCAGAACATCCATATTACAGACACCTTTGGTCCATATCTTGGAAAAGAGTACCTGAATACGGATAAGCTTTTAGGATTGTCTAAGTTGATCCAGTCCGGAACAGCTTCCAATATTACGGAGGCTATTGAAATGGATAAAAATGGGGTAGGAAAAACAGAAACAAATTAAGATAACAGACAGAAGAGAGAGACAGAATAAGCAGACAATGTAAGGGGGACAATATGTACAGAGTAGTGATCGCAGATGACGAAGTGCTGATCCGCATGTATATTCGGGAAATCTTAGAAAACAATGGTTATGAAGTAGTAGGAGAAGCAGAAGACGGTCTGGATGCGATCGCAGTGTGCAGACAGAAAAAGCCGGATTTTGTTATTATGGACATTAATATGCCGGTGATGACTGGTCTGGAAGCAACGAAAGTGATCAACGAGGATAAGCTGGCTGGATTTGTTATTATTTTGACGGCTTACCGTGACAAGGAAATTGCTGATCAGGCAGTCAATACAGATGTAATGGGATATATTGTAAAGCCGGTAGATGAAGATACACTGATACCGGCAGTAAAGATCGCGATCCATAACTATAAGCAGAGAGAAGCTATGGCGAAGGAGTTTCACAAGACGCAGGAAGCCCTGGATGATAGAAAATATTTAGACCGGGCAAAAGGTCTGGTGATGGAGCGGAAAAACATGTCTGAAAAAGAAGCATTTACTTATATCCGCAGTCTGTCCATGGATAAGGGGATCTCTATGACGGAACTGTCAAAAATGCTTTTGAAAGCATATGAAGGCTGACACAAAAGCAGAGAGGGAATTTATGGAACAGAAGAAAAATAAGCTTCTCAGTGACATGATACAAAATGATACAGATAAAAAAATGGTGCAACTGGTAGAAGCGGCAACGGATCTTAGCTGCGGGGATATCTGCACCCTTTTAGAGGTGGCGCATTCCCTCCCTTTTGTGGGAAATCTGGAAGGCGGAGATACATACATCAATGTGCTTACAAGAGAAAAAGAGTCCATGGTCATTGCTCAGTACAGACATCCAAACTATGATCTGTATAAACGCAGTATCATTGGGGAGATTGAGCGCAGGGAAGATGAGCCGGCTGTGTACCGGGCGCTGGAAGAAGGCATTTCCGGCCGTGGACTAATCGGCATCATTGATGAAGGAAGAACGGTAGTGCGGCATACTGTAAGCCCTATACTTAACAGCGAAAAAAAGGTAATAGGGGCGCTGACATACGAATATCCCAATGCCGGTGCAGATACAGAGTCTATCCGTATTATCAATAATCAGGAAGGAAAACAGGATCCTTTTAACAGGCAGCTTGGAAAAGCCAGCGATTATCTTCAGGATGCCATTCTTCTTTATGATGCAAATGGAATATGTACATTTGTCAATCCCAAGGCAGAAGTTCTGTATCAGGATAAGGGATTTGAACTGCCTTTGATTGGCCGCAGATGCAGCGAACTGCACATTACGGATTGCAATTGGTCTGATCTTACAGAACATCGTGGCGTAATACGGAGAGAGGTACGTACACCGAATTTCATCATGGATGCGGTCATCAGCGGTATCTGGGAAAATGGCACCTGCCAGGGCGCAGCGATTATCTTCCGGGATAAGACAGTGGTACATCAGATGGAGGATGAGATCGCTTACCGCGTGGCGCTGATCCATGAGGTACATCACCGGGTCAAGAATAATCTTCAGACGATTATCAGTCTGATCGGGTTGGAAGCGGTCCATACAAAGGATGAAAAAGTAAAAGCTTTTGCAAAGACCATTACCAGTCATGTGCGCAGCATGAATATCACTTATGACCTGCTTTCTCATACAGGAAGTGAAAATGTGGGATTAAAAGTCCTGATCTCCCGTATTACAGATGTTTTACTGGAAAATAACTGTTTAAAAGAAACGTGCAGTATTTCTACAAGGGTAGATGGGGATGATGTGATACTTACAGAAACAACGGCGTCTACGGTGGCTCTTATTGTTAATGAACTGGTTCAAAACAGCTTAAAATATGCATTTAAGGACCGGAAACAGGGACAGATCAGGCTGAAGATCGAAAAAGGCGCCAGTTACTCCTGGATCACAGTGCAGGATGATGGCTGCGGCTTTGACAATAAGAAGATTTCCAGGGCAAACAGCGGACTGGGGCTCCGCCTGATCAGCAGTCTGGTACAATCAAGCCTGAAAGGAGAATTGTTTATAGAAACAGGGGAAAATGGAACCAGTATAAGATTTTCTTTTTCCATGCCCCAGGCTGGATAATCTAAAATAATTCTAAACATAAAATAAAAATAGTTTAAAATAAAACTTGTTAAACTATTGACAAAATAATGTGTGAGTGCTATGATGTAGACAATTAAAGCGATATCTCTTTAACACTGAAAATTCAATTAAACCTGATATGCAACGGCGTATATCAGTACCACAGAAAGGCATCGAAGCCCAGAAACTTTTTACAGAGTTTTTGGGCTTTTTTATTGCTTATGATCTGCGTGGATTTTCGGACGTTACCTGGAGTTGTGGCCCAGTTAAGGGCTCTAGGGCCTTTATATGGGTCTCTCCCGGCGGCGGTTTTACAACTGCCGGAAAAAACTTACGAAAAGGAGTCGTTTCATAATGGAAAACAAGCAAAATAAGGGCGGCGGTTTAAACAAGAGCTTGAAACTCATCTTTGTTTATACAGTTGCTACGGGTTCAATTTTTACGTTCGTAAACTATTGGGATTCTGTCTTTTACGGATACTGCGGAAGCGGTACATTCCTTGCATTTGCACTGATGACAGTGGCTATTCTTCCGGTAGCCCTTGTATACAGTGAACTGGCATCTCTGTTCCATACATCAGGCGGAGAGCTGATCTATAACACAGTTGGTATCAACAAACACGTAGGTTTCCTTGCTTCCTGGCTGATCATGGCAGCGTGGATCTCTGTTCCGCCGGCTGTTGTTATGGCGATCATGACATGGGTAAATAAGACCTTTGCTCTGGGACTTGGAACATGGCAGATGGTAGGCTGTGCAGCGGTTCTTTTAGTACTGTATTTCTTTATGAGTATCCAGAATGTACAGTTCTTAGTTAAGGCTCAGGCAGGTATGTTGTTCTGCAACATTACCGTTACAATTTTAACAGGATTTATCCTTCTGTTCTCCGGTCACTGGCATATTTCAAATTTTGGAAATATTTTCCAGTCTACTCTGGACTCCGTATATGGTATTCCTGGATGGGTCATTGGCATGGCACTTCTGATCACACCATACTTCGGATTTGAAACAGTACCTCAGATGGTTGAGGAAGGTGACTTCCCGATCAAGAGTTCCAAGAAAGCAATCTGCGGTTCCATTTTAACCTGTGGCTGCATTTATGTGTTCTATTATTTCTGCGTAGCAGGTCTGGATGGATTAAAGGATGTGTATACAAACTTTGCACAGGATGGTTTCTTAACCATTGCTACCATGCAGAATGTACTGGGCTGGACATTCTGGCCGATCATTGTAGGTATCCTTTCCTGCCTCTTAGGTATGGGCGCTTCCTTACTGGGTTTCTGGATGTCTACCGTCCGTATGCTGTACTCTATGGCAAATAAGAACTTCCTGCCAAAGGTATTCGCAGCTGTAAACAAAAATCAGCAGCCAATGCTTCCAAACGTATTCCTGCTGGTATTATCTCTTATCTTTATCGTACTTCAGAACTCCTCAGACTTTATGAGCGCGTTCTTCAACCTGATGAGCTTTGGCTGTGCATGTGCATATGCGCTGACTATGATCTCCGCAGTATGTATTCATAGAAAACATCCAGACTGGAAGAGTTCCAACACCGTAAAGGGCGGTGATGCGTTCCGTCTCTTTGCAATGTGTATCGCAGTTGCTATCGCATTCTTCTGTACACTGGGACAGGGAATTGATTCCTGGATCTGCTTTGGCGTATATCTGGGTGTAGGTGTTGTGATCTGGCTTTGGATGGTACTTGTAAACTGGAAGAAACATCCGGTAGAGATCGAGACTCCGGATGGTATCCAGAAGTTCTAAAAGAAAGTTCAGAAAAGTTTAAATGACATGGCAGACATGCCTGGATAAAGAAGGAGCATAAAAACATGTCTGATACAAAAAATACAGAAAATGAGTCTGGCGGACTGAAGAAAAGTCTTCGTCTGATCTATGTATATGCCATTGCCGCAGGTGCTATTTTCACCTTTATCGGATATTGGGATACCATTTTCTATGAATATTGTGGTGCGGGTACATTTTTAGGATTTATCCTGATGACGCTGTTGATCCTTCCGATTGCTATGGTCTACTGCGAACTGGCACCGTTGTTTCCAAGGGCAGGAGGAGAGCTGATCTACAATACAGTAGGTATTAATAAACATATTGGTTTCTTCTCTTCCTGGCTGATCATGGCAGCCTGGATCGCAGTTCCGCCGTCTGCAGTTATGGCCATTGTCCAGTGGATGTTCCATGTACTTCATATCCAAAGCAGCTTCCTTCTTATAGAAGGAGTTGCTCTGGTCGCTCTTATTGGTTATTGTGCTCTGAGCCTGCAGAATGTGGAGATCGCCGGTAAGATCCAGTTGTACATGCTCATGTTTGCCATTGCAGGTTGTATTGTGGCAACGGTAGCCTTCCTGTTCTCAGGTGTGTGGAGCTTTGATAACTTTAAGAACTTTTTCTATTCACAGGTGGGCAGCCATTTTGGCATTCCGTCCTGGATCATAGGAATGGCTCTTTTGATCACTCCGTTTTTCGGATTTGAAACAGTGCCGCAGATGGTAGAAGAGGGAGACTTCCCAATTAAAGACTCTAACAAAGCTATCCTCGGTTCCATCGTTTCCTGCGGTATTGTATATTCCCTGTTTTTCTTCGGACTGGGCGGCATGCCGGTACAGCCTTTGGTAGAAGAAGGGGGCGCAGCTGTTAATGGTTTTCTGGCCATCACCATGATGGAGCAGTTAGGCGGCGGCTGGGGTGTATTTGCAGTGATCTTTGGTATTGCAGCGATCCTTTGTGCCATTGGCACCTGCTTACTTGGTTTCTGGCTGTCAACCGTTCGTCTGATGTATGCAATGGGAGAAAACAATTTCCTTCCAAAGGCATTTACAAAATTAAACAGTCATCAGCAGCCGGTATTACCAAATATCCTGCTTCTCATCATATCCCTGGTATTCCTGCTTTTGCAGAATGCCACCACCTTTATGAATGACTTTTTCAATCTGATGAGCTTTGGCTGTGCCTGCGCATATGCGCTGACGATGATCTCAGCAATGCGGATCCACAAGAAATATCCAAACTGGGTATCTCCTTATAAATTAAAAGGTGGAAATTTCACAAGAGTATTAGCTCTTATCATTGCAGTAGTCATCGCTTTCTTCTGTACGTTAGGACAAAGCGCTGGTTCCTGGAAGTCATTTGGAATTTACCTGGGAGTAGGAGTCCTCTTATGGCTGTGGATGGTCCTTGTAAACTGGAAAAAACATCCGGTAGAGATCGAAACAGTGGAAGGCTTAAAGAAGTTTTAGAAACTTAATTTTGAACCTGTACGGGAAACCGTCTGGCATATATAATAACTATAATAGTTAAAACAATAACAATTTTTTATATGTAAAGGAGAATGTAAAATGGCTAAATTGGATGGTAAGGTTGCATTAATTACAGGAGCTGCTGCAGGACTTGGTGAAGGTATTTCTACCGCATACGCAAAATACGGCGCAAAGCTGATCATGGTAGACTTATCTCCGGAAGTAGAAAAGACTGCTGAAAAGCTGAGAAAAGAATACAACGCAGAGATCATTACTGTTGTTGCAAACGTAGCTGACCGCGCACAGATGGATGCAGCTGCTGCACAGGGTGTTGAAAAATTTGGTGAGATCAATGTTGCATGCTGCAACGCAGGTGTGTGCCGTCTGGCTCCTTTTGAGGAAATGGATGATAAGACCCGTGATTTCCACATTGATGTAAATATCAAGGGTGTATGGAACACCTGTAAGGCAGTTATCCCATACATGTTAAAGCAGGGCGGCGGCAACATCGTTATCGCTTCTTCTGTAACCGGTGATATCGTTGCTGATGCTGGTGAAGCAGCATACGCTATGACAAAGGCTGCATTAGTAGGTCTGACCAAGTGCCTGGCAGTTGAGTATGCAAGCCGCAATATCCGTGTAAACTGCTCACAGTTAGGATATGCACGTACACCAATGGTTGAGAAGATGGCAGTTGAGTCCAATCCTGAGAACCCAGAGGCAGCTATTGCAGATATCGCTGTAGGTGTTCCTATGAAGCGTCTTGCAAAACCGATCGAAGTTGGCGAACTGTTCGCATTCCTTGGAAGCGACGAATCCAGCTACCTGACCGGATCCCAGATCGTTATCGACGGTGGCAGCACACTGCCAGAGACCATGTCTATTGGTACCAACTAAAAATAACTTGAAAATCAAATAAAACCGCACTATAATAGTAAAGAACTGGAAAAGGGGAGCTGGCAGTCAGTCGGCTGAGAGTGGGATGTGTTTCCCAGACCCGTAACCTGATTTGGATAATGCCAACGTAGGGATATAAAACCGAGGTCTTTTTAGAGTGTGATCTTAGCGGATATGTCTGTTGCAGGCATATCCGCTTTTTCGTGTGCAATGAGCCAAAGTCCGCACTTGCGGGAGACCATGGCGAATGCCGCGAAAACCGGAAAAATGCGGAGCTTTTTTCCGGTCTTAGGTCTTCCAGGCGGCATATTGGGGGCACCACCTTATGTCGCATAATAAAACGTGGCCTGCAGTAGAACATGTCAAACGTACATTGTATACACTGTGGGAATGCTGAGAAGGGAGAAGACGATTATGAAAACAGCATTAACGATCGCCGGGAGTGATTCCAGCGGAGGCGCCGGTATTCAGGCCGACATTAAGACAATGATGGCAAACGGAGTATTTGCCATGAGCGCGATCACAGCACTGACTGCGCAGAACACAACAGGAGTAGAGGCAATTTTAAATGCCACTCCGGAATTTTTAGGACAGGAATTAGACTGTATTTTTACTGACATTTATCCGGATGCAGTAAAGATCGGTATGGTATCAGACAAAGAGCTGATCTGCATGATCGCGGCAAAGTTAAAGCAGTATGATGCGAAAAATGTAGTAGTAGATCCGGTCATGGTAGCGACCAGCGGAGCGAGACTGATCAGTGAAGATGCTATTGAGACTTTAAAGGCAGAATTATTCCCGCTGGCAAAGATCCTTACACCAAATATACCGGAAACAGAAGAACTGACGGGAATGAAGATCACATCTGTCGCAGATATGGAAGCTGCCGCAAAGAAGATCTCTGAGACATATAACTGCGCCGTACTGTGCAAAGGCGGACATAAGTTAAATGACGCCAATGACCTGCTTTGGAGCGAAGGAAAAGGACGCTGGTTTGCAGGAAAGCGTATTGATAATCCAAATACCCATGGAACAGGCTGTACTTTATCATCTGCCATTGCTTCCAACCTGGCAAAAGGCTTTGATCTGGAAACTTCCGTAGAGCGTGCAAAGGACTATATTTCAGGCGCTTTGGCAGCAATGCTGGATCTTGGAAAAGGCAGCGGCCCTATGGATCATGGTTTTGCCATTGATAATGAATACACGAGGGAGGCAAAGTAAGAATGGAAAAGAAAACTTCCCTTTTTGATAATGGACTGATCTGGTTTGGCGCAGGTGTTTCCCTGGCTGAGATCCTGACAGGTACTTATTTTTCCACCCTGGGATTTGGCCGTGGACTTGCGGCTATCTTACTGGGACATGTGATCGGCTGCGTTCTTCTGTTTTTGGCAGGCGTCATCGGCGGAAACAGCCGTTTAAGTGCTATGGAGACAGTAAAGAGCAGTTTCGGTAATAAGGGCGGACTGTTTTTTGCCCTGTTAAATGTATTACAGCTGGTTGGCTGGACCGCGATCATGATCTATGACGGCGCACTGGCAGCAGGCGGTATCTTTTCTTCCGGACACTGGATCTGGTGCCTGGTTATCGGCGTTCTGATCATTGTATGGATCATGGTAGGTATCACCAATCTTGGAAAGATCAATACCGTTGCAATGACAGCTTTGTTTTTACTGACACTGGTACTGTGCAAGGTGATCTTTTTCAGTGGAAACAGTATTCTTACAGAGCCGGATGACAGCCTTTCCTTTGGTGCTGCTGTAGAACTGGCAGTAGCTATGCCATTATCATGGCTGCCGCTGATCAGTGACTATACCAGAGAGGCAGAAAAGCCGGTAGCCGCAACTGCAGTCAGCGCTGTGGTATATGGTCTGGTAAGCTGCTGGATGTATCTGATCGGTATGGGCGCATCTATCCTCACTGGTGAGTCTGACATCGCCCAGATCATGTTAAAGGCCGGTTTAAGTGTGATCGCCCTGATCATCGTAGTATTTTCAACTGTAACAACTACCTTCCTGGATGCTTATTCTGCAGGTATCTCCAACGAGTCCATTTTCCCACAGTTTAAGGGACAGTATGTGGCAGTAGCTGTTACGGTTGTGGGAACCATTGGCGCTATTGTGTTCCCAATGGATGATATTACCGGATTTTTATATCTCATCGGTTCTGTATTTGCGCCAATGATCGCCATTCAGATCGCAGATTATTTTATTTTACACAGAGACAGAAGAAAAACTGCATTTGATACCAGAAACCTGGTGATCTGGGTCATCGGTTTTGTTCTGTACCGTATCCTGATGAATGTGGACCTTCCTGTAGGAAATACACTGCCGGATATGATCATTACCATTATTTTGTGTGTGATCGCAGGTGCGGTATTACATTGAGGTAACAAACATAAGAAAATCCCCGTGTCTGTACATATTTGTACATAGACACGGGGATTGTTGTTATCTACCTGGAAAAACTATCAGGTGACATGTCTGTTTAGTCTAAATCTGTATCAGGTGGTGCTCAATTCCTTCGCTCTTTAATATAGCTTCTTCCCTCTGATGACAGGTAAAGATGATACACTGGCTGTCCCAGGCACCTGCAAGCCATTTTAAGGCAGTTTTTAAACGGTCATCGTCATAGAGGACGAAACTGTCATCAAAGATCAGTGGCATGGTGCCGCGGTCGCTGATAACCAGCTTTGCTGCGGCAAGACGAACTGCAAGGTAGATCTGGTCCATAGTTCCGCTGCTGACCTGGTCAATAGGCACCAGACGGGTTGGTGTGTTCATAAAGATATTTAAGTTCTGGTCAATGCTCATACTGCGGTAGATGCCGCCGGTAATACCTTCGATCAGTTCAGATGCAGTTTTATTTAAGTAAAGACCAAAAGAGTCGCGGATGGAAGTAGATAAATGGGTCATGGTTTCCTGGGCCAGATCAAGAGCATCTAATTCTTCCTGAATGCGCTCATTTTCTGTCAGAACATGTTTTAACTGCTCTGCCTCATTCTTTTTGGCAGACAGCTGTTCTAATTTCTGTTCCAGTTCCCACTGAAGCCGTTGCTGTTTCTCGATCTCTTCTGATACGCATTCTTCTTTTTCCTGGAGCCTGCTGATATCAGCTGCCATGGTATTTAAGGTATTTTCAGACTGTTCCACAGCCTTGCTTAAACGCAGGAAACCGGCCAGTTTTCCCTCTAACGCTTCCATTGCCTCTTCAGAAATAGAAGGGTCCTGCAGATGCTTTGAAAAGATCTCCTGAAGCTGTCTGGTTTCTGTATCCAGCTGCTTTTTAAAATGGCGGCTGCGGGCAAGTAGCATACTGCCGGCTACAGCAAACAGGATACCGCAGAGAATGGCTAATAAAGCAGGGATCTTTATAAGAGATCCAGAAAGCTGTAAAAACCGGGGCGCAAATCCTGAAAGCAGGGAAATGGCAGTATTTGGGAATAAGAGGAGGAACAGACCGCTTGCCAGCCCGGGGACTGCCATCAGAAACAGAAAAACAGCTCCGATCGTGCGGGAATGTTTGCTGCAGGCTTCTAAGGCGTTGTTGTAATCCTGGTAGTGTTTCCGGGCTTCTTCTGTATATTTTTCTACAGAGGCCTGATTTTCAAACTGGCTGTTGACCAGGATCTGCCGGCCTTTAGCCGCTTTTTCCAAAAGCACTTCTTTTTCTTTTTGCTTTTTATCCAGATCATTCTTTAACTGTCCCTTTTCCTGGCGCCTGGCTGTAAGGTGGTTGGCATATTCAGGGGCAGAGATCTCCTGCTCGATCTTGCGGATCTCACCAAGAATATTGGCATAACTTTTAGCTGCTTCCGGAACAAAATGGGCTTCCAGCTGCTTGCGCTGGTTTTTTAAATAAGCGCTGGCTTTGGTGATATTTAAAGCAATGCTTCCGGAAGTGTTCAGATTTGCGATATAATTTCGCAGTTCCGAGACCATTCCGCCGTCAGTGGCACATTTTAACTGACCGATACTGATGGTATTGTCATAGGCAGTTTCAGACAGGCCGCAGCGCAGCTTGTCCAATAATGCAGTTGTATTTTCTTCTTCTTTTCCTGAGGTTTCGTTGATCACGCACAGGCGCTTGTCCCCCTTCTGGAAACGGCGCTCAATGCGGTAAACTTCCCCGTCACATTCAACCCGCAGGAAACCTTCATAGACCCCGCTCTGGGTCCAGGGCTGAAATTTGGAATAGGTATCATTTTTAGAAGCGCGGCCCCGCTGGCGCTCAATGCCAAAGAGCATGCCCTTGATAAATGTATGTAAAGTGGATTTTCCGGCTTCATTTTTTCCATAGACTACATTTAAGCCATCTTCAAAGGAAATGTCCCTGTCATGAAATTTTCCAAAGCCGTCAATATGCAGACTGAGTATCTTCATTGGGTCAGCTCCTTTCGTCAGTAGTGTGGAGTAAGGCATTTACTCCATAATACAGTGCTTTTTTCTCTACAGGACTCATATCTTCTTTCTGAAGTGCCTGGATGAAAAATCCGATCATGTCACTGGAATGCTCTGCAAACAGGGCAGAAAAATCGTAATCCGGCTCTGTATCGTCAATAATTTCTGCAATGCGAAACTGTGCTTCCAAAGAAGATAAGTCGAATTCTATATCTGGGTCGCGCATGCCTTTTAAACGGAAACGATAAATATTTTCTTCCCCGCGTTTGCGGATCTCTGCCATGATCCGGTCAGCCAGTTCCATGTTTGTGGTTTCTCTGGAAACTTTTACTGCCAGAGGCAGATATTGAAGGGTGGCAGCAGGAACAAATTCCAGGTGTGTTAATTTATGGGTCTCAGGATGGATCTCGCCGGTAAAATATCCATGGACTCCCGTTTCTGTCAGATCCAAAGGTTCCGGTGATCCACAGTAAGCAATCTTATCCTCAGAGATCACCTGAGGTTTGTGGATATGTCCCAGGGCAATGTAAGAAAATGGGGATAACTCCAGGCTGTTAAAGTTAATAGGCAGATGGGCAGTGTCTCCGCCATGTGCCATCAGGATCTGGATATGATTGTTCACGGAAACCTGCATATCTTCTAACAGAGGTTTTTTGATCTCTCTGGTGTGATAACTGAAACCGTAAATTTCCGTATTGATATCCTCAAAATAAACGGAATTAAGGTCCGGGTCCATGAAAAAAGTAACATTGGGGCTCCATGAAAAGCTTAAAAGAGCGGAGTTTTCCCGTATGCGGTCATGATTTCCTGCAATGAGGATAACTTTTACATTGGGAATGGTGGTAAACAGATAGTTGACTTCTTTTAAGTCCCGCATTAAGGGCTGGCGATGGAACAGATCACCGCTGATGAGCAGACAGTCCGCCTGCATTTTTCCAGCCTGGGAAACGATTTTCTTAAAGGTATCTTTGATCGCCTGGGCCCGTTCTTTTCCCCAGGGTTTATCTGCATCGGGAGTCATTCCCCAGTGGATATCACCTGTGTGGATAAATTTCATGAATTTCTCCTTTAAATAGATATACTCCCGAAACGTTTCTTGCACCTGCGCAAAAGAGTCTCGAGAGTACATATGGTGCAAAACAGATGGATTGCTTTGCGTCGTATATTGATATTATAACTCGCAGTTATTTACAGTTCTTGGGAATGGGATAACGTCGCGGATGTTGGACATACCGGTCAGGTACATTACGCAGCGCTCAAAGCCAAGTCCGAAACCTGCATGACGGGTGGAACCGTATTTACGAAGATCCAGGTAAAAGCCGTAATCTTCTTTCTTAAGTCCCAGCTCATCCATTCTTGCAACCAGCTTGTCATAGTCATCTTCACGCTGGCTTCCGCCGATAATCTCGCCAATTCCAGGAACCAGACAGTCTACAGCAGCAACGGTCTTGCCGTCTGGGTTCATCTTCATGTAGAATGCCTTGATCTCCTTTGGATAATCAGTAACGAATACTGGTTTCTTGAAGATCTCTTCGGTCAGGTAACGCTCATGCTCAGTCTGCAGGTCGCAGCCCCAGGATACCTTGTAGTCGAACTTGTCATTGTGCTTCATTAACAGTTCCACTGCCTCGGTGTAGGTAATGCGTCCGAACTCAGAGTTGAGAACGTTGTTTAAACGGTCTAACAGACCCTTGTCTACGAAGTTGTTGAAGAAGTTCATCTCTTCCGGAGCATGTTCTAATACATACTTGATGACATACTTTAACATGCCTTCTGCAACGCGCATATCATCATCCAGATCAGCGAAGGCCATCTCCGGCTCGATCATCCAGAACTCAGCTGCATGACGGGTGGTGTTGGAGTTCTCTGCACGGAAGGTAGGTCCGAAAGTATATACGTTGCGGAATGCCATTGCGTAGGTCTCTGCGTTTAACTGGCCGCTTACAGTCAGATTGGTTGGCTTTCCGAAGAAATCCTGCTTGTAATCAACGGTTCCGTCTTCATTCTTTGGAATGTTGTTCAGATCCATAGTAGTAACCTGGAACATTTCACCTGCACCTTCACAGTCGCTTCCTGTGATCAGTGGGGTGTGGACATAAACGAAGTCCTTTTCCTGGAAATACTGATGGATGGCATAGGCAATCAGGGAACGTACGCGGAATACGGCCTGGAAAGTGTTGGTCCTTGGACGTAAATGTGAAATAGTGCGCAGGTACTCGAAAGAGTGGCGCTTTTTCTGCAGAGGGTAATCAGATGCAGATGCACCTTCAACAGTAACCTCAGTAGCCTGGATCTCAAATGGCTGCTTTGCCTGTGGGGTAGCAACTAAAGTACCTTTAACGATGATAGCGGTTCCAACGCCTAACTTGGAAACCTGAGCGAAGTTTTCCAGAGTGTCGTGGTAAACAGCCTGAAGTGTCTCGAAATAGGTTCCGTCGCTGATAACGATGAAACCGAATGCCTTGGAATCACGAAGGCTACGGATCCATCCGCCAACGGTAATTTCCTTGTCCAGGAACTTTTCCGGATTTTTATAAAGTTCTCTTACTGTAACTAAATCCATGATGAGTAATATCTCCTTTTCTCCAATACAAAATTTCTAAAAGCAAAAATGCAATATTATAAGGTATTATAAGGTATTTCACATAATGTTTCAAGGTTTTCATGCGTTTATGCAGGTTTTCCTAGCGCTTTTAAATGCAGGGTCCCGGTACAGCCATGAAAAGGAAAAAATGTCCCACCTACCAACACACTTGGTTAATGGCGGGGGACATATAGTGCCCGGAGGATTTTTAGGGCACAACATCTTGGGAAAAGTGTAAAATATAAAACATGATATCGAAAAATGTCGGAAAACTGCATAAAAAACACAAAATATATTAAAATATTTGTGTACTATTTATAAAGTTTGTGGTATAATTATGTTTACCAAAATTATATAACAGCAAGAGGTGATAACGTGATTAAAAAAGAAATGATTGCCATGCTTTTAGCTGGCGGACAAGGAAGCCGTCTTGGCGTTCTTACACAGAAAGTAGCCAAGCCGGCGGTATCTTTTGGGGGGAAGTACCGAATCATTGATTTTCCGCTGAGTAACTGTATCAACTCCGGTGTTGACACCGTTGGTGTTCTGACACAGTACCAGCCTTTACGTTTAAATTCACATATCGGAATTGGTATTCCGTGGGATTTGGACAGAAATGTTGGCGGCGTGACAATCTTACCTCCATACGAAAGAAGCAAGGGAAGTGACTGGTATACCGGTACTGCCAATGCTATTTATCAGAACCTGGAGTATATGGAAGCATATAACCCAGAGTATGTGCTCATCCTTTCCGGTGACCACATTTACAAAATGGACTATGAAGTAATGCTTGATTATCACAAAGCAAATAATGCGGATATCACCATTGCTGCTATGCCGGTACCGATCGAAGAAGCAAGCCGTTTCGGTATCCTGATCACTGATGAACATAACCGTATTACAGAGTTTGAGGAAAAACCAGCTGTTCCAAGAAGCAACCTGGCTTCTATGGGTATCTATATCTTCAGCTGGCCGGTTCTGAAAGAGGCTCTGATCAAGATGAAGGACGAGCCTGGATGTGACTTTGGTAAACATATCATTCCATACTGCCACGCAAAGGGCGACCGCAGCTTCGCATATGAGTACAATGGCTACTGGAAGGATGTAGGTACTCTTGGCTCTTACTGGGAAGCAAACATGGAGCTGATCGATATCATTCCTGAGTTCAACCTGTATGAAGAATACTGGAAGATCTACACCAAGAGTGATGTGATCCCGCCTCAGTACATTGCTTCCGATGCTCACATTGAGCGCAGTATCGTTGGCGAAGGTACAGAAGTTTACGGTGATGTTATCAACTCCGTTATCGGAGCAGGCGTTACCATTGCAAAGGGTGCTGTTGTTAAGGACTCTATTGTTATGCAGGGAAGCGTCATCGGCGCAGGCACATCCGTTGAAAAGGCCATTATCGCAGAAAATGTAAAAGTTGGTTCCGATGTTCAGATCGGTGTTGGCGAATACGCACCAAGTACATATGACCAGAAGGTATATCAGTTTGACCTGGCTACCATCGGCGAGAACTCCATTATCCCGGACGGCGTAAAGATCGGAAAGAATACCGCCATAGCAGGCGAGACCACCGTAGGCGACTATCCTGATGGATTACTGGCAAGCGGAAATTACATTATAAAGGCAGGTGGCGTGAAATGAGAGCAATCGGTATCGTATTAGCAGGTGGTAACAGCAAGAGGATGCGGGAACTGTCCAGTAAAAGAGCAGTGGCTGCTATGCCGGTTGCAGGAAGCTACCGCAGTATTGACTTTGCATTAAGCAATATGACAAACTCCCACATTCAGAATGTGGCTGTATTTACACAGTATAACTCCAGATCCTTAAACCTTCATCTGAGTTCCTCCAAGTGGTGGGATTTCGGACGTAAGCAGGGCGGACTGTATGTATTTACACCATCCATTACTCCTGAAAACGGAGACTGGTACCGTGGTACAGCAGATGCTCTTTACCAGAACCTGACCTTCTTAAAGAACAGCCATGAGCCATATGTAGTTATCACCTCTGGTGACGGCGTTTATAAGCTGGATTACAACAAGGTTCTGGAATACCATATTGAGAAGAAAGCGGATATTACCGTTGTCTGCAAGGATATGGAAGAGGGAACGGATGTTACCCGTTTTGGATGCGTTAAGTTAAATGATGACGGACGCATCACTGATTTTGAAGAAAAGCCAATGGCTTCTGACGCTACCACCATTTCCTGTGGTATCTATGTTATCCGCAGAAGACAGCTGATCGAGCTGTTAGAGCGCTGCGCAGCAGAAGACAGATACGACCTGGTAAATGATATCCTGGTACGTTATAAGAACTTAAAGAGGATCTATGCTTATAAGTTAGACAGCTACTGGAGCAATATTGCGACCGTTGATTCTTACTATAAGACCAACATGGATTTCTTAAAGCCGGAAGTAAGAGATTATTTCTTCAAACAGTATCCGGATGTTTATACCAAGATCGATGATCTTCCACCGGCAAAATACAATCCAGGAGCAGTTGTTAGGAACAGCCTTGTTTCCAGTGGATGTATTTTAAATGGTACGGTAGAAAACTCTATCCTCTTTAAGAAGGCATACGTTGGAAATAACTGTATCATCAAGAATTCTATTATCTTAAATGATGTTTATATTGGTGATAATACAGTGATCGAGAACTGTATCGTAGAGAGCCGGGATACCATCCGCGCCAATACAACCTATATCGGAACACCTGATAACATCAAGATCGTTATTGAGAAGAATGAACGCTACACACTGTAGATAAGTAGTAAATAGTGCGGCCCGTTTTTTTCTGATTCCTTCAGAAGGGGGTGCAGCACGGGGGCTGACGGAGGAAGCGGAAGGAGTATTAAAGCATGCAGGTAACAGATGTGAGAGTAAGACGGGTGGAGAAAGAAGGGAAGATGAAAGCAATCGTCTCCATCACCTTAGACAATGAATTCGTGATCCACGATATCAAAGTCATTGAGGGAGAAAAGGGATTGTTCATCGCCATGCCAAGCCGCAAGGCAGCAGATGGCGAATACCGCGACATCGCCCATCCGATCAATTCCGGTACTAGGGAAATGATACAGAGCATCATCCTGGATAAGTATGAAAGTACTTTGCTGGAGAATGAAGAAGCGCTTGCATAAGCGGCGTACCACTGGTGACAACAGGCACAATCATGTGATCACCTTAAACAAAAGATAAAAGGCAGCGACAGCTGCAGCAGGGATACCCTGGACCAGAAAATATGGCAGATGCCATGACTGGTCCGGGGTATTTTTATGTCGCTATAAATGAAAGCCAGTTGTTACATGCCTTCGGCACTCCCACAACTGCCGCCCGCATTCGTAATCCGGGCTATTGCCCTGCTTACTCATGCAGGCTTGGTTGCCAAATAGTTTGAAATTCAAAATATTAGCATTGCATGTGGGGAGTCTCTGTGCTATAGTTAGGGCGTAAATGTTTATTAATAGACATTAATAGACATTGTGTACAATAAAATGAACGATCACCCGCCAGAGCGGGTCGATCCGTTGTTATGTGTTGAAAGGGAGCTGCCGGTGGCAGATCCTTCAAGTGGTCTTGTGAGGAGAAAAGCAATGATTTCATACGAGAATACAAAGACAGTGAGAGACCTGGTCTGGAATACGGGAAGAGAGTATGCCGGACGGGTATTTTTACGCTATGAGGAAAATGACGTAGTATACGAAGTAACTTATGATGAATTTGAGGCGCAGTGCCGTGCCGTAACAGCCTGGCTGCGGGAGCAGGATGCAGCAGCGGGCCACAAGGTAAGAGTGGGATTAATGGGAAGCAGCAGCCACCATTACCTGGTATTTTTATTAGGGGTTATGGCCAGTGGAAATGTAGTGGTCCCGTTAGATGTACAGTTAAATGAAGAGACCTTTGCAGATAATGTAAACCGCTCTGATCTGGATATTTTATTTTATGACTGGGACCACTATGGTCTGGTGGAAGCAGTAAAAGAGAAATGTCCCCGCCTTCGGGCCTGCATTTCCTTACAGCACGGAAAACATGTGCCATGTTCGGACCAGATCTTAAAGGGGTATGCAGGGATCAGTGTAGATCCGGTGGTTTCTGAGGAAGACTGCGCTATGGTGCTGTTTACATCAGGAACAACAGGCAGAGGAAAAGGCGTTATGCTTTCCAACCGCAACCTGATGGATAATAACTTCTGTACCACAGATAAAGACCATCCTGAAAAAGAAGTTTACTTAAATATCCTTCCTATCCACCATGTATTCTGTATCAATGGTGATGTATTTACGGTTATGCGTTATGGAAGCGTTTTGTGCCTGAACCGGGATATGGCCCGTCTGGCCGCTCATATCCAGCTGTTCCAGCCTACTGTGATCCGTATGGTGCCAATGGTGGCAAAAGCCCTTTACAATAAGATCGCCATTCTTTCCAGACAGGACACAGGTCGTTCTATGAATTCCATTAAACAGGAGGTTCTGGGAAAGCGTCTGCACAAGATCATCAGCGGCGGCGGTTATCTGGCACCGGAGCTGGCGGCTAATTTCAATCGTTTGGGCATTTCCATTGCACAGGGATATGGCATGTCGGAGTGCTCTCCAAAGATATCATCCCCGGACTGGAGCAGACCGGATAAAGTGGCATCTGTAGGAAAGATCGTAGACCGGTGCCAGGTGCGCATCGTAGATGGGGAGATCCAGGTAAAAAGCCCTTCTGTTATGATGGGATATTATAAGGAGCCGGATAAGACGGCAGAGGCGATCACAGAGGACGGCTGGCTTTGCACCGGTGACTTAGGCTATGTGGATGAGGAGAATTTCCTGTATCTTACCGGCAGAAAGAAGAACCTGATCATTTTAAGCAACGGTGAAAATGTAGCGCCGGAGCAGTTGGAGAACCTGTTTGTAGATGACAGGCTGATCGAAGATATCCTGGTATATGGGGAAGATGACATGATCGCAGCGGAGATTTATCCAAACTTTAAGTATGCAGATGCTGCAGGTATCGATCACATTGAGGAAACCGTGTCCCAGATCATTAAAAAGCACAATGAAGGACTTCCCTCTTATAAAAAGATCGCCCGTTTCCACCTGCGTGACATCCCATTTGCCAAGACTTCTTCCAAAAAGATCATCCGCAGCCAGTATTTCAGCCAGAAGAAGCAGGAGGCAGAGGAGCAGGTCAATGTACATAAACCGGAAAATGATCTTCAGCAGAAGATCTATGATGCAGTATCTGCTGTGTTAGGCCACAGTCGTTTTGGCATTGATACGGACCTTTACAGCGCAGGACTGGATTCTTTAGGAAGTGTGCTGCTGCTTACAGATCTGTATGAAAAGCTGCAGCTTTCCATGACCTTAAATGACCTGTTAGACCATGGTTCTGTTTTGAAACTGGAAGCTCTTTATAAAGAACGGGCTGCTGAGGGAAAGAAGGAGTTTGAAGTCCGTGACATTTATCCTCTGACCAACCTGCAGCTGTATTTTGCCTATGTGATGCGGGGAAATACCACAGCCAATCTGCCATTTTTATTTAAACTGGATCCTCATGTAAATGTGTACCTGTTAAAGACAGCAGTAGAGAGAATGTTTGATGTGCACCCTGAGTTAAAATGTGTGATCCAGCTTCATGAAGGGGCATACAAGAATTTTAGAAAGGATGACCGCAAGGTAGATATCCCTCTGATCACCTTAAGTGATGCCCAGTGGGAAGAGACCAGAAAGGGACTTTTGCGTCCTTATATGTATACAGAAAATGAGCCTCTATACCATGCAGGTATCTATATGACAGAGTCAGCCAATTACCTGTTTTTAGATATCGCCCACATTATGGGAGACGGCATGACAATGAACGTGCTCTTTGAGGATATTAATGCTATTTATGCAGGAAAGCAGGTAGAAAAGGAGAAATATACATTTTACGAGTATATTCTGGATGAAAAAGAGCGGGATGCCAAAGGACTCAGGCAGAAAAATGAAGCTTATTTTGCAGACCTGATGAAGGGTTTTAAGATCCGGAAAAGTATTCTTGCAAGATGCGACAGCCATGATCTGGAACAGGGAGAAGACGGTGTTTTAAAGGAACATTTTAAAGGGATCAACCGTGGCAGACTGCTGTCTTTCTGCCGCAGAAACGGCATTTCTGAAAATGTAGTGTTCTTAACTGCATTTAACTACTGCATCGGTCTGTTCAGCAATGAAAAAGATACGGTAGGCACCAGCATCCACAGCGGAAGAACCGACAGCCGCTGGAACCGCCTGGCGGGACCATTATTCCTTACCTACTATTTCCGCTGCACCCAGAAGCCGGATGAAAGCGTAAAGGAACTGCTCCAGACTTCCGGAAAACAGATCATGAAGACTATGGGCTGCTATATCTCCAACCTTCATGCAGATGAAATGTTCTTCCAGTACCAGGGAGATATTTTAAATATCAATGAGATCGGCGGATGGCCGGTGAAACGTGAAAAGATACAGTTAGATGCGCTGCCATTCCATTTACAGGTCATGTGGGATGAAAAGGGATATTATTATGAGCTGCGCTACTGGAAGAACCGGTTTGATACACAGCTTTTAATGCTGTTTATGACAGTTATGGAGCAGATCGTGGCAGCCATGGAAGAGGAAGGACAGGCGGCAAATCTGAAAAACCGTCTTTCTGTAGACCTGTTCCCCCTGCATTATCGGGTGGAAGCAGGAAAGGTCAATAAAGCTGCGGGCTGTGAGCTGATCCCGGGAGTGGATGAAAATGAACAGGTAAAGGCCTATGTATTAGATGAAAGCTGCCGCAAACAGCCATTTGGAGCCTGGGGCAAGCTGTATATCATGGACCATCCTACTCTTGGCTGGAGTGATAAGATCACCAATCCTTATGGACCGGGAATGCTGTACCAGACGGGAAGAGAAGCACGTATCATGCCGGACGGCCGCCTGGAATTCCTGGAACAGGGCGGACGCACTGTAATGCGGGAAGGTCTTACAGGCAGAAAGTTCTTAGATCTTTATAAGCTGGAACAGACTTTGGAGAGTGCAGGCGGTGTTACAAAGGCAGAGGCTTATGTCCGCTACGGCGAAGGCAATAAGCTGGTGCTCCAGGCTGATGTATGGGGCGTTTCGGAAGCTGATACAGAGCGCTTAAAGGCTTATGTAAGGGAACACTGCGGGGAAGCCCTGGTTCCTGAGAGCATTTCCTGTTTTTAAGCGGTTTTAAGGGGATTTTGTTATTGTAGTTTTTCTCAAAACACGGTAAAATAGAAAGGTAGCCCATTTTTATGGGCATGAGAGCGAAACGTTATAAATCAGTATGTTTAGCGTAAAAAGGAGTTTTGAGAATGAAATACGATGTAATTATTGTGGGGGCCGGTCCTGGTGGAATTTATTCTGCTTATGAGCTGATGAAAAAATGCAGCGATAAGAAAATTGCTGTATTTGATTCCGGATATTCATTAAAAAAGCGTCACTGCCCGATTGACGGCGAGAAGATCAAAGCCTGCATCAAGTGTAAGTCCTGCTCTATTATGAGCGGTTTTGGCGGTGCCGGCGCATTCTCTGATGGTAAATATAACATTACCAATGATTTCGGTGGTACTTTATACGAATACATTGGCAAGAAGGCTGCTACTGAGCTGATGCACTATGTAGATGACATCAACATGGCTCACGGCGGTGAAGGCACCAAGATGTATTCCACAGCCGGAACCAATTTAAAGAAAGTCTGTTTACAGAACCGTCTGAAGCTGTTAAATGCTTCTGTACGTCATCTGGGAACAGATATCAACCTGGTTGTATTAGGCCAGTTATATGATGAATTAAAAGAGCATGTAGACTTCTATTTTGAGTCTCCTGTAAGCCATATTGAGTGTCTGGAAAATGGCGGATACAGAGTATGGAGCAATGACCAGTCTTATGACTGTGAGAAATGTATCGTATCTGTTGGACGAAGCGGCAGCAAGTGGATGGAGCATATCTGTAAGGAACTGGATATCCCGACCAAGTCCAACCGTGTGGATCTGGGCGTGCGCGTGGAGCTTCCTGCAGTGCTGTTCTCCCATTTAACAGACGAACTGTATGAAAGCAAGATCGTATACCGCACAGAGAAGTTTGAGGATAATGTACGTACCTTCTGTATGAACCCCAAGGGCATCGTTGTAAATGAAAATACCAATGGTATTGTTACTGTAAACGGCCACAGCTACGAAGATCCGGAGAAGCAGACAGAATGCACCAACTTTGCACTGTTAGTTTCCAAGCACTTCTCTGAGCCGTTTAAGGACAGCAACGGCTATGGTGAAAGCATTGCCCGTCTTTCCAATATGTTAGGCGGCGGTGTTATCGTACAGCGTTTCGGCGATCTCATCCGCGGAAGACGAAGCACTCCAAAGCGTATTGAGGAAAATACCTTTGTGCCGACTCTTTCTGCAACACCTGGCGATTTAAGCCTGGTTCTTCCTAAGCGTATCTTAGACGGCATCATCGAGATGATCTATGCCCTTGATAAGATCGCGCCGGGAACTGCAAATGATGATACTCTGCTTTACGGTGTAGAAGTTAAGTTCTACAATATGGAAGTAGACGTAGACGAGAACCTGGAAAGCCGCCACAAAGGCCTTTACATCATCGGCGATGGCAGCGGTGTGACCCATTCCCTTTCCCATGCGTCTGCAAGCGGCGTGTATGTAGCACGTAAGATCGCGGAGAGTATGGAAGGATAAGTTAGAATAAGCAGAAATAAAGAATAAGTAAGAAATGTGTGAAAACCCGGCATCGTAGGTACGGAGCAATATGGTACCTGGTGCCGGGGATTTTTTAGAATATGGGTATTTATAGCAAAATAGAAAAATCCGTGATCAGAGAGATTCACGATGGCAATGAGCGGGCGGAAGATCACGGTTGCTTTCCTCTACATCCAGTGCAAATGTTTCGTTTAATTTTTGCTGGATAGCAATATAGGTTTTAAAATCTTCTTCGCTGAAATCCTTCAGGTTGTCGTAGCTGCGCTGATAACAACATTTTTCAAAATGATCATGATCTTTAAAAATCTTTGCGCCCTCTTCTGTTAGGAACAGCTGATATTCGCGGTTGTTTTCTTTGTTGCGTTTCTGGGTGACCAGTTCTTTTTTGCGCAGTTTTCGTATTAACTGAGAACAGGCACTGGGGGTCTTTTTAAAGATCGCAGCAATTTCGCTGGCAGTGATCCCTGGCTGATGGCCTACCAGATGGATGATCTGGGACTCGGCCTGGTAAAGAGTAGCACAACCGTAATTATGGGGAACGGAATCATAGTCTACGATAAGGCGGCAGCCTTCATCTAATTCGTCCAGCATTTTACAGTATAAGTCATAACGTTCATCTATTTGTTTATTGTCCATAAAAATAAAGAGTCCTTTTCCGATTACCTAAATCAATTTTTGATAAGATTCTGAATACGCAAATATAATGAATCTTGTTCTTTCTATTATAAGGGAAAAAGGGATTTGAAGTCAACTGGACAGGGAAAAGGTTTTTGTTTATTTTGCATTATATATCTTGTAATTGAGGCAAAAAGTTGTTATATTGACAATGTAGTAGCTTAAATATTAAGTAACACAACTATCAAAGGAGGTATTTAATATGGCAAAGTTGACAGTTGGAGAAAAAATGCCGGATTTTACAGCAGAAGGTGCATTTGGACCGGCAGAGGCATTAAGCAGCCGTGTGGGCAAAGGAAAGACAGCGATCGTATTTCTTCGTTACTATGGATGCACATTATGCCAGTATGATATCCACACTTATGCAGAGCATTACCAGGAGATCGTTGGGGATACTGGAAAGCTTTTTGTTGTATTACAGTCAACACCAGAAAGCATTAAAAAGCAGATGACAAGGGAAACACTTCCTTTTGAGATCCTTTGTGATCCGGACGAAAAGCTTTACAAAGAGTTTGAGATCAATACAGCAAAAGATATGGCAGAACTGGGAGGCGGAAATGTAGCATCTAAGGTAACGGAGGCTAAAAAGCTGTTTTCTCATGGGGACTATGAAGGAGAAGAACTGCAGCTTCCAGCAGCATTTGTTGTGCAGCCTGATCTGACTATCACTTATGCAAGATACGGAAAAGACGGAGCGGATGTACCGACTCCCGAAGAATTAGAACAGCTTCTTAAATAATAACACAGGTTAAAGAAATAAAGGCAGATGGTGCAAAAAAAGAAAAATTTGCATCATCTGCTTTTAATATGTAAAAAAAGAGCAGCTAAAAAACAGGAATGTAAATATTTTATAAAAAGATATTAAAAAAATCTTGACTTATTAAACGAAATGCACTATGATTAAAGCATATTAAACATTAAGCAGCTTAATTATTTAGCAACTACAAACAAAAGAAGAGCCAATTATAGACGTATAATTGGATCCGAAAGCCACAGTTCATCTGTACGGTTCTGGAAAAGTCCGGTACAGACAAAAAATAGGAGAGAAATATGGCAGAGTGTAAAGGGAGTTCAACAAAACAATTAAAGCAATGTCTTGGTTTCTGGGATCTGATGGGGGCATCTGTTGGACAGATCATTGGTGCAGGTATTATGACACTGTTAGGAGCAGCGATCGCCATGACCGGCCGTTCCGTACCGGTAGCGTTTCTGATCGCAGCTGTGATCACCGTATTTCAGTACGCACCGTTAGTATATATCAGTGGTACCGTTCGTTTAAGAGGCGGACAGTATACAATGATCACTATGCTGGCTGGTAAGAAATACGCAGGAGCATACAGCCTTATTTTTACATTTTCAAACTTAAGCCTTTCTATGTACGCGTTATCATTTGCAAGCTATTTTATATCTTTGATCGGAATTGGAAATGAACGTGTAGTTGCGTTGATAGTGCTGACGATCTTCTTTGTTCTTAACTGCTTTGGAATTGATAAGTTTGCAAAAGTACAGAACCTGATCGTAGGATGCTTAACTGTTGCATTACTTGCTTTTGCAGCATTTGGTGTTGGAAAAATACAGCCTGGATATATGGCAGAAGAAACATGGATGACCGGTGGTATGATGGGTCTGCTTCAGACAGGAGGTCTTTTAACCTTTGCTGTAGGTGGTGCAAACTGTATCGTTAACCTTTCTGCAGAAGCGAAGAAACCTACCAGAGATATTCCTATGGTTATGATCATCTCTACTCTCTGCGTAGCTGTTGTTTACGGTGTTGTATCAATTGTTGCAGCCGGTGTTCTTCCTGTAGAACAGGTAGCAGGCGAAAACCTGTCAATTGTAGCAAAAGAGATCCTTTCCGGTCCTGTTTATGTATTCTTTATGCTTTGCGGAGCAGGTTTTGCGCTGATCTCTACATTGAACTCCCAGTTTGCATGGGCACCAAAGCCTATTATGCAGGCCTGCGATGATGGCTGGCTTCCACAGGGACTTGCAAAACTTTCCAAATGGAATACCCCTATTATTCTTTTAGGAATTCTGTATGCGATCGGTGTTGTATGCATCGTTACAGGTCTGAGCGTTTCTATCCTTGGAAATATGTGCCTGGTTGCTAATGGTGTTATTACATTAATGATCAACTGTGCTGTTTTCAAACTGCCATCCATTGTTCCTGAAGCCTGGGAAAAATCTAAATTCCGTTGCAGTAAGGGTATGCTTATGCTGATCACCGTTCTTGGCTCTGCAGCATCCGTTTTCAGCATTTACCTGAATGCAAGCACACTTTCTAAAACTCTGCTGGTGATCAATGTGGTTGTTATTGTAGCAGCATTTATCTTTGGTACTGTTCGTGAGAAGAAGGCAAATATCGAAGTAAGTTACGAAGAAGCATAAAAGGATCTACATCAATCGTTAGATAAATATATAGTATAAGGAGAAGACAGATTATGAAGTACGATTTTACATCCATTATGGATCGTGTAGGAAAAGATGCAATTGCAGTAGAGGCGCTGGGAGCAAACGCTATGGCTCCAAAGCCACCAAAGGAGGGATTTGATGCAATCCCTATGTGGGTTGCAGATATGAACTTCCCTACTGTACCTACAGTACCGGAAGCGATCATTGAACGTGCAAAACATCCTGCTTATGGATACTTTTTCCCACGTAAAGAGTATTTTGATTCTATTATTAAATGGCATGAAACAAGAAATGGCGTAACCGGACTGACGGAAGAGTGCATTGGATACGAAAATGGTGTACTTGGAGGTGTGATCTCAGCATTAAATGTATACTGCTCCAAGGGAGATAACGTTCTTGTACATAAGCCTACTTATATTGGTTTTACAAACTGCCTGACCAATAATGGTTATAACATTGTCCACAGTGATCTGGTGCAGGATGAAAAAGGCGTATGGCGCATGGACTTTGAAGATATGGAAAAGAAGATCGTAGAGAATAAGATCCATGCAGCGATCTTCTGTTCTCCTCACAACCCATGCGGCCGTGTCTGGGAACGCTGGGAGATCGAAAAAGCAATGGAGATCTACAAGAAACATGATGTAATGGTAGTTTCTGATGAGATCTGGTCTGATATCATTACAACCGGACATAAACACATCCCAACACAGAACGTATCAGAAGATGCAAAGCAGCGTACAGTAGCTCTGTATGCACCAAGCAAAACTTTTAACCTGGCCGGACTTGTAGGAAGTTATCATATCATTTATAATAAACATATCCGTGAACGTGTAGATAAAGAGTCCTCTTTACCTCATTACAATGATATGAACGTACTTTCCATGCATGCTCTTATTGGTGCATATAAGCCGGAAGGCTATGAATGGACCGATGAGCTTTGCCAAGTGATCACAGGAAATATTGATTTTGCCTGCAACTACATTAAAGAGCATTTTGAGGGTGTTTCCGTTGGAAGACCGGAAGGAACCTATATGCTGTTTGTAGATTGTACAGAGTGGTGCAAAAAGCATGGAAAGACCATTGAAGATGTGGAAAAAGCAGCATGGGATGTAGGTGTTGCATGCCAGGATGGACGTATGTTCCATGGACCGTGTCATTTACGTATTAACCTGGCACTTCCTCTTTCAAGAGTACAGGAGGCATTTGATCGTCTGGATAAATACGTATTTAATGCGGAATAAACAGAGGATAACAGGTTAAAAAGGAACAGAAAGGAGAATAGGAGCTGCTGCAGGACAGGTGATCTGTTTTGCGGCAGTTCCTGTTGTAGTAGATGGACATTTTAAAATTAGTACTTGTATTTTGTGTGATCATAGGCGTTATGTGGATGAAAAAGCCTATGTGGATGGCGGTGATCGCGGCATCTATTGCAACGATCCTTTTATATGGCCTTTCACCGGATGTGGCGATCCATGGGATCATAAAAGGAGCCACAGCCAGAGCCACCATTGAAACGCTGGTGGTGTTTTATTCCATTACATTTTTACAGAGGATGATGGAGAAAAGGAAAAATTTAAGTAATGCCCAGGTTGCCATGAACGGCCTGTTTAATAATAACCGGGTAAATGCATCCATCGTTCCTTTTCTTCTTGGCATGCTTCCGGCTGCCAGTACTGTGTTGATCTGCGGCCCGATCGTAAGGGAGAGTGTAAAGGATTCTGACCTTACAGTGCCGGAACAGGCGTGTATCACTTCTTATTTCCGCCATATATCAGAAGCTTTTGTACCTACTTATACCAGCATTTTTATTGCACTGGGGATCACAGAAGGCCGTGTCAGTGCAGGTGCCTTTATTTTAGCTATGCTGCCTATGGTAGCGGCACTTTTTGCTGTAGGCTGGATCTTTTATCTGCGCCGGGTGCCTAAAGATACAGGAATGGTGCCGGATCAGCCGAAGGGATATTACTGGAAACTGTTGGCACAGAGTATCTGGGCTATTGCACTGACCATTGCACTGATCCTGATCTTTAATCTGCCTGTATGGGGCGCTGTGTGGATCTGCATTTTATTAAATGTATTTGTAAACCATTTTAATGGAAAAGAACTGATTCCATTTATCCGTACTGCTTTTGAGACCAGACTGCTGCTAAGCACGCTGTTGATCATGATATTTAAGGAGCTTCTTACAGAGACAGGTGTTATCACATCGCTGCCGGAGTTTTTCTCTGCGCTGCCGATCCCTACATTCCTTGTATTTGTGCTGCTGTTCCTTTTTGGAACCATTGTAGCAGGAACACAGGCTATTATTGTATTATGTATGCCTATGGCAATGGAAGTGATCGCTCCGGGACATACGGGTCTGGCGCTGTTTACTCTTTTAATGTGTATCGGTTATGTGGCAATGCAGATCTCTCCTACTCATATCTGCCTGATCCTTTGTTCGGAAGATTATAAGATTTCTCTGGGAAGTATGATACGCAGGACGACCCCAATGGTTGCTTTATTTACGCTTATCGCCATTGCTTATTATGGGGTACTTAGTATGATGGGATTCTAGGACAGAAAATGGTTTATATCCTGGAAAGCTGATCAAAATGTGACCTTGATTTTATTTCTTTGCTGTGCTATACTTCTACCCGTTGTAAAGCCCGCAAAAACAAGGTCGTATAGGGCTTTTAAGGCGGTCACCGCCTATAAATGTGCCGAGTGTTCGTGACCTTCCACTCGTAAAACAAAACTAAAGGAGAATTGAAAAATGAACAAACAGTATTACCAATCAAGAACTGGCTTTATTACCCAGAGTGCGCTGATCGCAGCCCTCTATGTGGTGCTGACCATGATCGTTGCGCCTATCGCTTTTGGCCCGATCCAGTTCAGAGTCTCAGAAGTATTATGTGTATTGCCGTACTTCTTAACCAGTGCAGTTCCAGGCGTTACCATTGGCTGCTTCCTTGCTAATCTGCTCTGCGGTGCAGCATCACTGGATGTAGTGTTCGGAAGTATTGCAACTCTCATTGGAGCAGTTGGTTCTTACTATCTTGGAAAGAAGAACAAGTGGCTGGTATGCGTTCCGCCGATCCTTTCTAATACCATCATTGTTCCATGGGTACTGCGCTATGCCTACGGTTCCACAGACCTGATCCCATATGCCATGCTGACTGTAGGGATCGGAGAGATCCTGGCTATCGGTGTACTTGGAAATATCCTGTTAGTGACACTGGAACGTCATTATAAAGCAGTGCTGTTTGCAAAGTAATATTGAAAAATGTATCACTTGTGAAAGATGAAAATCCCTCTGGCGTATTTTAATGAACCAGGGGGATTTTTACGTCTGAACTCTGGACATTTCCCTGTAAAACTGCTATTCTGGATATAAGCAGGATTTCAAATAAAATTCTAAAGATTCTAACATTCTAAGCTGTATCAAAACAGCATCTTATCTGAACTCTTTGCTTAAATCACCAATCAACGGATCAGGCAGAGAGTACGGAGAAACACTTTCTGCCCAACAACAGAAAGGACGATGCCTATGACACAAAATGTATGGGAAATGGAAGCTGAAAAAGAATGGATGCAGCTGGAAGACGGGGAGTTTAACCTTTGTGATTTTGCTCTGTTTTTGTCGGTTATGAAAAATGAAACAGCCCACAGGAATGTTTTGAGTATCATAATGGGTGAAAAGGATCTGGAATTAAAAGAGGTACATGTGGAAGAAGTTATCTTAAATAGGAGCGGCCAGCGGGCCATCCGCCTGGATGCGAGAGCCACAGACATATCAGGGCGCAATTTTGCAACAGAAATGCAGAATGACACAGAACAGGATGATATGCGGCGCAGAGCCCGGTTTTATCAGGGACTGATTGATACACCTCTTTTAAAATCAGGACGAGAAACAAGATATAAATATCTTCCGCCAACGATCATTACCTTTATCACCCAGAAGGATATTTTTGGAAAAGGACTGGCGAAATATACATTTACAGAGCAGTGCGAAGAGATAAAAGATCTGCACCTGGAAGATGGGACAACAAAGATATTTTTAAACATGTCCAGTAAAAATGGCGAACCGGTGTTGGTCAGTCTGCTGCAATATATGAAGCACACGACATTAGAAAATCCTGAGATCCTGGTAAAAGATGAGCGTTTGACACAATTGGATGATATCGTGACAGAAGTAAAGCAATCAGAAGAATGGGAGGCTGTAAGGATGAGCATCTTGTCAATAGGATTGGAACGTGGAGAAAAGATTGGACTGGAAAAGGGTTTAAGTCGTGGAGAGAAGATTGGACTGGAAAAAGGATTAAGTCGTGGAGAGAAAATTGGGCTGGAAAAAGGAATGGCTAGAGGTTTAAGTCGTGGAGAAGTTCAGGGAAAAGCACAAAGCATCCTGGAACTTCTGGAAGAAAATGGCCCGGTATCAGAGAAGACACGCAGGATGATCTTGGCTGAGACTGATAAAAAACGTCTGAGCGCGTGGCTTAAGGCAGCGGCCAGAGCTGGTTCGGAAGCAGATTTCCTGAGTAGAATACAGTAAATAGAATAGTTTTCAGATTTAGGGAAAAATATGAAAAGGCGATCCGGTTAATTTAAACCAGACCGCCTTTTTAAGGTTTCTATTTTTGCATATTTACTCTTCCACAACTTCCACAATACTAAAGCCCTTTTCCTTCAACATATCCTCACAGGGACTGTCAAGGTGCATGCAATAGACTCTGTGGCGTTCTTCACGGGGAATCCATTTTTCCATCTTGCCGTAGTAGCAATGGGATGGATTAGGTGAATCGTGGGTGCTGGTGTCGTGGTAGATACGGTTTATCTCACCTGCAAGGAAGCGGGTTCTGATATCTTCCGGCAGCTCTGAGGAGTCGCCGCTGTAGTAAATGGTCTCTGTTCCATCACTTAAAACATAGCCGTAGCATTTCATATCCAGAGCATGTTTTACTTCCACGGGAACTGCAGTCAGTCCGGCCGGGTTTTCAGGAAGTGTTTTATGGTAATGGTAGCCTAAAGGTGTGATCCCCTCTAATGTAAGAAGCTGTTTAATGGTCTCCTGTGGATAAACCACGTGAATGGCTTTGTTAAAGAGACAGTAAAAATAGGAGATCAGAGTTCCAAGGCTTCCTACGTGGTCAGCGTGCATATGAGTCAGGATCACATAAACATCTTCAATGGAAGCCAGGTCCAGTTTGTGATAAAGCACGTCAAACATGGTCTCTCCGCAGTCAATAAGATAAAGCGCTTTTCCGGAAAGCATGTATGCTCCCGTATTTTTAAAGGGAGGATAAAAAGCGCTGCCTTTTCCGGTAAAATTTAATTCCATGCCTTTCCTCCTTAATGATTATTTCCCTTATTTTATTCCTTAATACCGGCACTTACAAAGCTGCTCATAAACTGTTTCTGGGCAACTAAGAAGGCCAGAAGAAGCGGAACAATAATGATAAAGGCCGCAGCACACACATTGGCCCACTGCATGTTAGCCTCTTTTGATTTTGCGAAAATAGCAAGTCCTACGGTCAGTGTACGGTTAGTAGGAGAGTTGGTCACGATCAGAGGCCACAGGTAGTTGTTCCAGTGGTAGCTGACAGAGATAACGGCAAAGGAAAGATATGCCGGTTTTGCACATGGCATGTATACACCCCAGATGGTCTGCCAGGTATTGGCGCCGTCAATTTTTGCTGCCTCAGCCAGTGCCTTTGGAATGGATTTAAAGTGCTGGCGGAGTAAGAAGATAGCCATGGCACTGCCGTAGAATGGAAGCATCATACCGATCTTGGTATCGATCAGCTTCAGATCAGACAGAGTCATGAAGTTTGGTGTGATCAGAACGTCATTAGGGATAATGATCTGCATAAAGATCACAGCAAATACCAGTGCCTGTCCCTTAAAATCCAGAACAGCCAGTGCATAAGCGGCTAGTGTGGAAGTAAAGAACTGTACGGCAAAGGTGCATACAACCAGTGTCAGTGTGTTGATGTAATAGGTGCCAAATGGAATGGCATTCCATACATATTTAATATTATCCAATGTGAACGCTGTTGTTGGGAACAGTGTCATATGGAAAGAAGGAACGGAAAATGCGGTTCCGATCAGCCAGATAAGTGGGATCAGCCAAAGCAGGCCTAAAATAACGGAAAATGCGGTGATCCCGGCACCGATCAAATGTTTTTTCTGCATGGTGTAAGGCCTCCTTTAGTTGTACTGGATCTTCTTGTCCTGGCTTAAGAAACGAGGAAGTGCTACTACCATAAGCAGAAGCAGCATAACCGTTGTCAGTGCAGAAGATACGCCGTAGTTGAAGTTTGTAAATCCCTGCTGGTAAATGTAGTACAGAAGCAGTGTGGAAGCGTTGTTTGGAGCGCCCTCTGTCATAATGACTACATGGTCCACCAGTTTGAAACTGTTGGTCAGCGCAATGGTAGATACAAACAGGAAAGTAGGTGCAAGAAGTGGTAAGGTGATCTTGCGGAAAATGGTCCAGGAGTTAGCACCGTCAATGCGGGCTGCCTCATTTACATCCGTAGAAATACTCTGGATACCGGAAAGGAAGAATACCATCAGGTATCCGGCTTCCTTCCAGACGTACATAAAGGCCATGGCCGGAAGAACGGTTTTCTTGCTGGATAAGATATTCATAGGCTGAAGGCCCATGCTGATGAGCATCTGGTCAAGTAAGCCGTTTTTTGCCATGTAAATAAACATCCAGATACTGGCAATAGCGATCATAGGCATAACCACCGGATAGAAATAGGAAGTACGGATAAAACCGATAAGGCGGCTTTTACGATTGACTAAGGTTGCTAAAAACAGGCCAACGACCATGCTGGGAACAATGGTGATCAACGCAAAAAACAGCGTATTTCCCATTACTTTCCAGAAAAGAGAAGATCCGGCCAGACTGATATAGTTTTTCAGACCGATAAATTCCGGTGCGCTCATTCCAAGTTTATATTTTGTAAGACTGAGCCAGATACTCCGAAAGACCGGCCATACAGTAAAGGCTGCCATAAAGATCAGGGAAGGCATTACCAACAGCCATCCTATGAGAGTGTTTCGCAGTTCACGCTGCTTTTTTGTATGTGTTTTCATCATTGATTCCCCATTTATAAGATTTCGAGAGAACAGTAAAAAATATGAAATAAATTGGCGCTGCCGTAAAGCACGACAGCACCAACTTCATTTCAAAAGTATCATTTTATCCTACTGATACTCAGACAGAACTTCTGTTGCCTGTTCCTGAGCTGCGCTTAATGCTTCTTCAGCAGTTGCGTCACCAGTTACTGCAGACTGGATATTGTCGTTTAAGACTCTCCAGATCTCTGCTGCATTGTAAGTAGTAAGCTCTGGCTTGGAGATCGGGATCTGCTCGTAAGCGATCTTAGCCTGAGGCAGTTTGTCGTAGTATTCTTTCATAATGTCCAGATCGAAGCAGGACTGTCTGGTTGCTACATAACCTGTATCCAGTGCCCACTGTGCTGCGCGCTCTGGCTCAGTAGCGAACTTGATGAACTTCCAAGCTGCCTGTACGCGGTCTTCAGAGATACCGTTGGAGATGTAGAAGTTTCCGCCGCCGGTAGGAGCTGCCTGACGTGCATTTCCTGGAAGGAATGCAGTACCGAAATCAAAGGTAGCGTTCTTGCTGATGTTTGCCAGGTTTCCTGTAGTGTGGTAGATCATAGCTACTTCGCCTGCTAAGAACTGAGTAGGAAGATCGGTCCACTGTACGATGCCAGGAGCCATTACTTTGTACTTGTTCTGAAGGTCAAGCCAGAACTGAAGTGCTTCTACGTTCTCTGGAGTATCGAACATAACGGATTTTCCGTCTTCAGCCATCAGGTTTTCACCATTTTTGCTGTTCTGTAAGCAGAAGCCTGTGAAGGTCCACTGTGCGGAACCGGAGTTTAATGCGATACCAACACCGTAGCGGTTGTCATTGGTCAGCTTCTGTGCATCCTCAACCAGTTCATCCCAGGTTGTAGGTGCTTTTTCAGGGTCAAGGCCAACTTCCTTGAATGCATCCTTATTATAGAAAAGGATCTCTGTACTTCTCTGGAATGGGATGGAGTAGATCTTGCCGTCTACGTAGGAGTCCTCCATAAATCCGCTTAAGAAATCGTCGATGTAAGCTTTTCCTTCATCGCCGTCTGCTGCGATCAGGTCATCTAATGGCATTGCCATACCGGTGGAAGCCATGGTGAAACGCTGGGTAGCAAGGCTTACGAATACATCTGGTGGTGTGCCTCCCTGGATAGCAGTCTGGATCTTTGTAACGGTATCATCGTAGTTTCCGGTATAAACAGGATCTACAACGATATCAGGATTTTCAGCATTGAAGTCTGCGCAGATCTTCTCGATCAGCTTTGCAGCATCGCCGCCTACGTTTACTGGGTAGTAAAATGACAGGTGCATTGCGTCAGATGAACCGCCTTCAGCTGCTGCAGTGGTTGCATCGGCTGCTGCCTCTGAGCTTTCAGCTGCTGCGCTGGTTTCTGCTGGCTTGGAACTGCCGGAGCAGCCGCTTAATGCCATAGCAGATGCTACTAAACAGGCAGATGATGCAAGTACGAGTTTCTTTTTCATGATACTCCTCCTTTTTGTTCGCATTGATAGGCCTTCTTAAGGTCTGTGATTTGCTCTTAAGTTCACTATAGCATCATTATTGAAACGTGTCAAATGTTATTTTGATTTTTTGCACAATATTTATTTTGAATTTACGTGATACTTTAACAAATTTACCTATGTTATACAATTTTTACATTTTCTTTACATGGAATGTGATTGAACATAGTTCAATTTTTGGGGCGGAATTGTGATTTTATAAGATATGTGTTATAGTTAATACAAGTGATTGCAGAAAAGATTTCGAGAGGACATATCAATATCAGGAGGAACATATATGGCAACCATTAAAGATATTGCAAAGAAAGCCGGCGTGGCCCAGGGAACGGTTTCCAATGTATTAAATGGTAAGGGAAATGTCAGCAGTGACAAGATACGTCGTGTAATGGAAGCTGCAAGACAATTGGGCTATGTTCCAAATGAAAGAGCGGCTTTGCTGCGAAAAGGGACCAGTGACTGTCTGGCGCTCATCATGCCGGATTCCCGGGCAAGACAGTATGAGGACTTTTACTTCAGCTTTAAAGACTATGCCCAGGAACATGGTTACCTGGTGTCCCGCCATCTGACCAATGAAAATTCACCGGAAAGTGAGGCAGCTGCATTTTCCGAGGCAAAAGTGAAGCAGGTAAAGGGGATCGCCTGCATTTCCGCTGTGGCAGGTACTGCCAGTGAGGCGGCTATTTATAAAAATAATGGGATCTTTGGGGAAACGGAACCGGCTTCGAATAATGGGGCGGATATCCCGGTGCTTTTTGTAGACCGGAAAACAGGTTTCCCTTCTGATTTTATTGGCTTTGACTATGAAAAAGCGGGCCAGGCCATGGCAGAGAAGGCACTGCAGGCGGGGTATCGCAGCATCTGTCTGCTTACAGGAAATCCGGATTATTCCAGTGAAAAGGATTTCTGCCGTGGCTTTCTGACCAAAATGGAAGGTTCTACCTGTCAGGTGATCCAGATCTGGACGGATTCATTTAGAAAATATCAGAATATCATGCAGATATTTAACGGGACACTGCCACAGGCATTTTTCATATCCAATTATGGATTTGCGGAAAGCGCCAAGGACATGTGTACGACTTTTTACGGAAAAGAAGAAGGTTCCCCGGATATTTATACCGTATCGCCTTTGTTTACCATTCCGGAAAATGACTTTATTAAATATGAAATGAATTATCGTCAGTTAGGAAAACGGGCGGCAAAGATGCTGATCAAAAAGGCGGAAGAGTCCGGTGCAGAGGAAAGTGCAGCAGAAGAAGGCACAATGGAAGAAAATGCGGCTCTGGGAAAAATGCCTGAGAACAGCGGAACAGAGGGGCATGTGAACCGGATAATGACGGGAGACGGATTCCAGAACTGGTTCGTGAATATCCAGAAACCGGAAAGCTCCCAGCCGCTAAATATTGTGACGTTGGACAGCCCGGAAGCGTATATCATGAAAACATTTTCCCGGCTGTTTACCCAGAAAACGGGAGTGGATGTAAATGTCTGCATCCTTTCTTATGACGAGATCTATGAGGCTTTTAATTCGTTAGATGAAACCTCCCGTTTTGATATCCTGCGTCTGGATATGACCTGGCTTTCATGGTTTGCCCAGAAACTTCTTCGTCCATTGTCGGAGATCGATGAGGATATTGAAAACAGTCTGGGACAGTATGTAGAAGGTGTTCCGGAGCATTACTGCCGGGTACATGGACAGATCTATGCGCTGCCGGTTACGCCCAGTGTGCAGATCCTTTATTATAGGAAAGACCTGTTTGAAAGTCCCATCTGCAAGCGGACCTATTTTGAACAGTTCCATGAGGAACTGCAGCCGCCGAAGACATTTGAGGAATACAACAGGATCGCTGCATTCTTTACAAGAGACCTGACGCCATCCTCGCCGGTTCCTTATGGATCTACCATTACACTGGGATCTACCGGTGTGGCTGGCTCTGAGTTTTTAGCAAGATTATTTGCCATTCAGGAAAATCTGTACGGCGTGGACGGACAGATCCATCTGGATTCTCCTGCATGCCAGCAGGCCCTTACAGAACTGGTACAGCTGCGGCGGTGCACATCGCCGGAGTACTGCGGCTGGTGGACCCAGACTGCAAGACGGTTTGCAGAAGGAAATTTTGCCATGTCCATTTTGTACAGCAACTATGCCAGTGACCTGTCAGCCCACAGCTCCCATGTAGTGGGAAATGTGGGATATTCCATGATGCCGGGAAATAATCCGGTGCTTGGCGGAGGCAGTTTAGGCGTTTCCAGGTATTGTAAACGGCCGAAAGATGCACTTTCCTTTATTAAATGGATGTGCAGTGAGCCGTTGTGTTCGGCATCGGCTTTACTGGGAAGTACATCTCCATGCCGCAGGACCTATGACAATTATGAGGTTTTGCATAACTATCCATGGCTGAAGCTTTCCAGACACTGCTTCCCTATTGCAAAAGGGAACCGGCTTCCGGCAGAGCTTTCCGTGCCTTTTGATGAGCGTAAGTTTTTAAGTATCCTGGGACTGGCAGTTAAGAATGCCTACACCGGGATCGTGACCCCAAAAGAGGCCCTTTCCGATGCCCAGATGCAGTTTTCAAATTATTTCCATACTCCTTTAGGAAAAATTTAAGAAACAGTCAGATTTTAGTCAGAGTTCTTTAAGGGAGCCTCAAAGACTTGCCTGTGTTGGTGTGCTATACTGTAATCAAGTGAAGGCCCCGCCCGCTGCCGCGGGCGGTAGAGCGCGTGGGCCTGAGTATAGGAGAGAGACCCGCGCGTGGCCTGAGTATATAACACAGGAGAGAAGGTGAGCAGATGAGGACGAAAGACAATGGAAAAAATGGTACAGCAGAGAACACTGGAAAGAAGAAGCATACAGCATTTACTTGGTTTAAACGAATGACAGTTGTGTTCTGCGCAGTGGTTATGTATTTTGCAGTAACAATTGGTGTCCGCGGCTATGATATGTACAAGGATGCCATTTCCCAGGTCAGTCTGGAAGATAAGGTAAATGAGATCCGGTCCAAGGAAAGCTATACTTTATTTTCAGACCTTCCAGAAACCTATACGGACGCAGTCCTCTCTGTGGAAGATCATCGATTTTACGGACATATCGGTATTGATCCTATAGCCATTACAAGAGCCATGGTCAATGATGTAAAAGCCGGACGCTTTGTAGAAGGCGGCAGTACCATTACCCAGCAGCTGGCAAAAAATCTGTATTTCACCCAGGAAAAGAAGATGGAACGGAAGGTGGCAGAGGTATTTATGGCCTTTGCCCTGGAACGGGATTACAGTAAAAATGAGATCCTGGAGCTTTATGTAAATACCATTTATTTCGGAAACGGATATTACTGCATCAAAGATGCCAGCGAAGGCTATTTTGGAAAAGAGCCGGAAGACCTGACGGATTACGAAAGCACGCTCCTTGCAGGCGTTCCCAATGCACCGTCTAAATATGCCCCTACCGTCAACCTGGAACTGGCCGAAAAGCGCCAGGAGCAGGTGGTAGAACGGCTGGTAGCCTGCGGACTGTTTACAAAAGAACGTGCCCAGGAGACGCTGGCGGGAAGTGAGCTGTAAAAGGATGTAAAGAGATGTAAAAGTAATCACGGCTTGTAAAAGAAAGCTATATCTGCTAGAATAAGTGAACGACTAAGTAAAATGAGCGTTAGATACCCCCTATATGGTGGAATCTAGCGCTTTCAGGCGTGTTTTGGAAAGGAAAATATTTTATGTATATCATAGCAGGACTGGGAAACCCTACAAGGGAGTATGAGAAGACAAGACATAATGTGGGATTTGATACCATTGATGTGCTGGCGGATAAGTTGAACACATCGGTGGATGAGAAGAAATTTAAGGGACTTTATGGAAGGGGCATGATTGCCGGAGAAAAGGTGATCCTTTTAAAGCCACAGACTTTTATGAATTTAAGCGGTGAGAGTATAAGGGAAGCTGCGGATTTCTATAAGATAGATCCGGAGCATATCATTATCATATATGATGATATCAGTCTGGATGTAGGTCAGCTGCGCATCCGCAAAAAAGGCAGCGCAGGCGGCCACAATGGCATCAAAAATATCATTGCCCACCTGGGAACCCAGGAGTTTCCACGTATTAAGGTAGGCGTAGGTGACAAGCCACCCAGAATGGATCTGGCAGATTATGTACTCAGCCGCTTCTCTAAGGAAGATCGTGAAAAAATGGAACAGGCATTTAAAGACGCGGCAGAGGCAGTAGAGGTCATGATCGCAGAGGGACCAGATGCGGCTATGAACCAGTTTAATGGTCACAAATAGGCATTGTGTGCATAACTGAACACAAAACAATCAAACAGACACAATGCAGATAGAAATGGCAATGGAACAGAATCAGATACAGGATATAAGGGGAAAACATGGAAAATCCGTTATTGGAATTACAGGAATATGAAAATTTACGGGAAGCGTTAAAAAAGGCAAAAGGCCCGGTCCAGGCAACGGGAACCCTTGATTCCCAGAAGGTACACCTGATGTACTGGCTGGGAAAAGACGGCGGCTTTCCCTGGAAACTGGTGGTGACCTATGATGACCAGAGAGCCAGGGAGATCTACGATGATTTCCGCAGTTTTACGGAAAATGTATGGCTTTACCCGGCAAAGGATCTGCTGTTTTACAGTGCGGATATACACGGAAACCTGATGACCCGCCAGCGTATTGCAGTGTGGCGGCACCTGATGGAAGAGGAAGAAGGTGTGGTAGTCACCACACTGGACGGCCTTATGGATCATCTGCTTTCGCTGGTGTTTTTAAAGCAGCAGGCAGTGACTGTAGAAAATGGCCAGATCATGGATCTGGATGAATGGAAAGAACGTCTCACAGCCTTAGGTTATGAGCGTACAGCCCAGGTAGACGGCATGGGTCAGTTTTCCATCCGTGGCGGCATCGTGGACATTTTCCCATTGACAGAAGAAGTGCCGGTTCGTATCGAACTGTGGGATGATGAGGTAGACTCCATCCGCAGTTTCGACCCGGAAAGCCAGAGGTCTGTGGAACAATTGGAAAAAATTACCATTTATCCTGCAGCCGAGACCATTTTAACGAAAAAGCAGTTAGAAGCCGGGACCCGGCGTCTGGAAAAGGAAGAAAAAGAATACGAAGCAGCCTTAAGGACCAAACATCAGATCGAAGAAGCTTCCCGTATCCGGGGTATTATCAAAGAACTGACAGAAGGGATCCGGCAAGGCTGGAAAAGGGATGGACTTGATGCCTATATCCGGTATTTCTGCCCGGAAACAGTATCATTTCTGGACTATTTCCCGGCGGGAGATACTCTGATCTGTCTGGATGAACCGGCCAGATTAAAAGATAAGGGCGAGACAGTAGAGCAGGAATTTCGTGAAAGCATGATCCACCGACTGGAAAAGGGCTATCTGCTGCCGGGACAGACAGAGCTTCTCTATGCAGGCGCCCAGGTACTGGCAAAGCTGCAAAGCCCTTATACCGTAATGCTTACCGGTCTTGACCAGAAGCTTCCTGGCATGAAGGTAAAGGAAAAGTTCAGTTTTGATGTGCGAAACGTCAACTCCTATCAGAACAGCTTTGACATGCTTATAAGCGATCTGACCCGGTGGAAAAAAGAAGGTTACCGGGTAGTATTATTGTCTGCTTCCAGGACAAGGGCCAGCCGTTTAGCCAGTGATCTGAGGGAATATGACCTGCGGGCTTACTGTCCTGACGGAACAGGGGAAGAACATAAGGCGGCTCCAGGGGAGATCTTAGTTACCTACGGAAATATCCACCGGGGTTTTGAATATCCCCTGATCAAATATGTCATCATCACAGAAGGTGACATGTTTGGCACAGAAAAGAAGAAAAAACGGCGGAAAAAGAGCAATTACCAGGGCAAAGCCATTCAAAGCTTTTCGGAACTGGCAGTAGGAGATTATGTAGTCCATGAGGAACATGGTCTTGGTATCTACAAGGGAATTGAAAAAGTAGAGCGGGATAAGGTCATTAAGGATTATATTAAGATCGAATATGGCGACGGCGGCAATCTGTATCTGCCTGCCACCAGACTGGAAAGCATCCAGAAATACGCCGGCGCAGATGCCAAGAAGCCGAAACTGAATAAATTAGGTGGTACTGAGTGGAATAAGACCAAGACCCGGGTAAAAGGAGCGGTCCAGGAGATCGCAAGGGACCTGGTAAAGCTGTACGCAGCCCGTCAGGAGCAAAATGGCTATCAGTACGGGGAAGATACGGTGTGGCAGAAGGAATTTGAGGAACTGTTCCCTTATGAAGAAACAGATGACCAGTTAGATGCCATTGAAGCCGTGAAAAAGGATATGGAAAGCCGAAAGATCATGGACCGGCTGATCTGTGGTGATGTTGGTTACGGCAAAACGGAGATCGCCTTGCGGGCTGCTTTTAAGGCAGTTCAGGACAGCAAGCAGGTGGTATATCTGGTGCCAACTACCATTCTGGCACAGCAGCATTACAATACCTTTGTCCAGAGAATGAAGGATTTTCCGGTGCGTATTGACATGTTAAGCCGTTTCTGCACCCCGTCCCAGCAGAAAAAGACGCTGGAAGATCTGCGAAAAGGTATGGTGGATATTGTGATCGGTACCCACAGAGTCCTTTCCAAGGACTTAAAGTTTAAAAATCTGGGGCTTCTGATCATTGATGAGGAACAGCGTTTTGGCGTAGCCCATAAAGAGAAGATCAAGCAGTTAAAGGAAAATGTAGATGTTATGACTTTGACTGCAACCCCTATTCCAAGAACACTGCATATGAGCCTTGCAGGGATCCGTGACATGAGCGTACTGGAAGAGCCGCCGGTAGACCGTACACCTATCCAGACTTATGTAATGGAATACAACGAGGAAATGGTCCGGGAAGCTATTAACAGGGAGCTGGCGCGAAAAGGCCAGGTGTATTATGTATACAACCGTGTGACGGATATTGATGAAGTGGCTGCAAAGATACAGAAACTGGTGCCGGATGCAGTAGTTACCTTCGCCCACGGTCAGATGCATGAGCATCAGTTAGAGCGGATCATGACGGACTTTATCAATGGGGAGATCGATGTTTTAGTATCCACTACCATTATTGAGACAGGTCTTGATATTCCAAATGCCAACACCATGATCATCCATGATGCAGACAGACTGGGACTTTCCCAGTTGTACCAGCTTCGCGGCCGTGTAGGCCGTTCCAACCGCACATCCTTTGCATTTTTAATGTATAAGCGGGATAAGCTTTTAAAAGAAGAGGCGGAAAAACGTCTTCAGGCTATCCGTGAGTTTACAGAATTAGGCTCCGGTATCAAGATCGCCATGCGTGACCTAGAGATCCGGGGTGCCGGAAATGTTCTTGGAGCAGAGCAGCATGGACATATGGAAGCAGTGGGATATGACCTTTACTGTAAAATGTTAAATCAGGCGGTTCTGGCATTAAAGGGTGAGGAAACAGAGGAAGAGTCCTATGCTACCAGTGTGGAATGTGACATTGATGCCTATATTCCGGCTGCTTATATTAAAAATGAGTATCAGAAACTGGATATTTATAAGAGGATCTCTGCCATTGAGACAGAAGATGAATACATGGATATGCAGGATGAGCTGCTGGACCGCTTTGGGGATATACCAAAAAGTGTGGAAAATCTTCTGGTCATCGCCAGAGTCCGTGCGCTGGCCCATAAGTGCTATGTGACCGAGGTTTTAGTAAAAGAAAAAGAAGTAAAGCTGACCATGTACCAGAAGGCCAAGATCAACGTAGGAGGAATACCGGATCTGGTAAATTCCTATGGCGGCGCCTTAAAACTGGTACCGGGAGAAGTGCCTGTGTTCCACTATGTGGAGAGAAAGCCTAAGGGCATTACCATTGAAGATATGCTGTTTAAGGCAGAAGAGATATTAAAGGGATTAAGAAAGCTGCGGATGTGAGAGTCCGCAGCTTTTTTAATCAGATGTACTGTTTACCGGCACCTGAATGGATTTTACCTTTACCCCTTTTACCTTTCCAAGGTCTCCGGCAAAGGAGCTGATCTCATTCTGGGTACCATGGAGCACAACACTGACTACGGATACACCGTATTCCCTACAGGGAACTCCCAGTCTGGCAATGATCATAAAGGCGTGGAGATGAAGTTTTTCATTCATAACGGAAACAGATTGTGGGTCACTTATAATGCAGCTGATAACAGCTAAACGGTCTTCCATGGGTGGGAACTCCTTTCGGTTTGTACATGTTGCGGTGCTTCTTAAAAAAGTATAACATATGTTTAACTGTAAATAAATGGTAAGTGTCTTGCGCAACGGTAGTCCTGAGGATATAATGAGCATAAGCAAAAATAACTTACTATAATGCATGAATATACATCAGGTAAACGGGGAGGTAGCTATGTCGGATACAGAATATGGAGTAGCGTTAAAACTTGGTAAAAAACAATATCAGGATGCAGTGGCAAAGGGAGAATACCCGTATCTGCCGGTGTTGGATGATGTTTTATCCTATACGGATATTGTATCCACAGTAAGCCTTGGAACAATGGATATTCCTCTGGCGAAACTGGTGGGAACCAAGACTGCGGAACGGTCCAATTCCTTTGCCAACAACTTTATGCCTCTTTTGCCGGAACGGTCTGAATTTGGGATCAAATGGTTAAATCTTTACAATCATCAGGTAGAGGACGGAATTCAGGATCCTATTGTGGCCTATGAATTTATGAACCGGTTCTATGTCCAGGAGGGAAATAAGAGAGTCAGTGTTATGAAATACCTGGGTGCTTACAGTATTCCCGGAACGGTGACCCGTCTGATCCCTAAAAGGACGGATGATCTGGAAAACCGTCTGTATTATGAATTTCTGGATTTTTATAAGGTTTCTTCTAACTGTGATGTGTGGTTCAGCAAGGAAGGAAGATACAAAGAACTTCTGAAACTGATGGGAATGAAGCCGGACCAGGTGTGGGAAGAAGAGGACCGTGTATATTTCAGATCTGCCTATGGACGCTTTGCCAAAGCCTTTTCCATGGCTCATGGAGACCGCTTAAAGCTTACAGAGGGAGATGCCTTTCTGGTTTATATTGAAGTTTATGGATATGACAATGTAAAAGGCCAGACAGAAAGAGAAATGTACCGGGCGTTGATGCGTATCTGGGAAGAGATCCAGCTGGCCAACAGAGGAAATAAGATCGAACTGATCCAGGATCCCCAGGAAGTAGAGGAAGATAAAAAACCGGCCATCTTAAAATGGTTCCTGCCTCAGGAAGAGATACCAAGCGGTCTGAAAGTGGGATTTATCTATGGAAGAACAGCAGAAACTTCCCGGTGGATCTATGGCCATGAACTGGGAAGAATGTATCTGGAACAGGCATTCCCCGGAAAACTGACGACTATGGTAGTAGATCAGGCAGATACAGAGGAAGCGGTGGCGGAGGCTATTGAAAAAGAGGCAAAAGCCGGCTGTACCATTATTTTTACTATTACTTCCAGGATGTTAGGACAGAGCGTCCGTTCGGCGGCTCTTTATCCGGATATTAAATTTTACAACTGTTCCATTAATATGTCCTATTCTTCCGTAAGCAATTACTATGCAAGAATGTATGAGGCAAAATTCCTTATGGGAGCGATCGCGGCAGCACTGTCCAGGGAAGACAGGCTGGGATATATTGCAGAGCAGCCTACCTATGGAATGTTAGCTGATATCAATGCCTTTGCCCTTGGTGCAAGAATGGTTAATCCTTATGTGGAAGTACATCTGGAATGGGCCAGAAGGAAAAAGGCGCAGCATACAGAAGATATTTTACATGAAAAAGGGATCCATTATATTTCCGGCCATGACATGATCAATCCGGACCATCCGTCCAGGGAATATGGTCTGTATCGGAAAAATGAAGATGGAACAGTGACAAACCTTGCTATGCCGGTATGGCACTGGGGTAAATTCTATGAGCAGATCATCCGTCTTGCATTTAAGAGTACAGAAGAGATCGAAGCCATGAAAGGCAAGAAAGCAGTAAACTACTGGTGGGGTATGTCAGCGGATGTGATCGATGTGATCTGTTCTGAAAATATGCCAAATGGTACCAGGCGGCTGATCGAGTTTTTGAAAAATTCCATTCGTGCCGGCAGCTTCCATCCATTTGACGGACTGATCTATGCCCAGGATGGAAGCACCAAATGCACCCAGGGTAAGAGCTTAAATGCAGAGGAGATCATCACTATGAACTGGCTGGCGCAAAATGTAGTTGGCTATATTCCAAAGATCGGGGAAATGAATGAGCGCGCCCAGGAACTGATGCAGCTTCAGGGCATTAAGGCAACGGAGCAGACAGAGATGGAGAATGAATAAATGAACATAATGATATTTGCTGATCAGGAATCAAAGCTATTGTATGAATACTATGCCCCGGAGCGGATGAAAGATATTGATCTGATCATTTCCTGTGGAGATCTTGAACCTGAATATCTTACTTTTTTTGCAACTCTGTGCCATGCCCCTTTATTGTATGTAAAGGGAAATCATGATACAAAATATGAATACAAACCGCCGGAAGGCTGCATTTGTATTGATGATGATATTTTTGTATACAAGGGAGTCCGTATTCTGGGACTGGGAGGTTCCATGGAATATATACCGGACTCACCTAATCAGTACACAGAGAAGATGATGAGGAAACGTATTCATAAACTTTGGTGGAAGCTGTGGCGCCACAAAGGCTTTGATATCCTTGTGACCCATGCCCCGGCATATAAGTTAAATGATATGGAAGATCTGCCCCATCGAGGATTTAAGGCATTTTTAGACCTGATGGACAAATATCATCCAAAGTACTTTTTACATGGTCATGTTCATGCTAACTATGGAAGCGGTTTCAAACGAAAAGATGTATATGGTGCTACCAGGGTGATCAATGGATATGAATTTTATGTAATCGAATATCCGGGAGAGCCGGTAGTGCCTGCTGAAAAAACAGAGGATACAAATGCATAAAATAAAAAGTGGTTTCCTTGTAATTTTATAATTGGTAAGTTATAATTTATTTATAAAATGATATGACATACGTGACGAGACAGGAAGAGGAGTTTATATATCATGTATAAATATGAGATGATCGCGGAAGAGATACAGAAGAAAATTAAAGATGGGACTTACCCGCCGGATACAAGACTGCCACAGGAAATGGAAATGTGTAAGATCTATGATGCCAGCCGTATTACCATAAGAGAGGCAATGGAGCTTCTGGTAGCAAAAGGTCTGATCACAAAACGACGGGGTGCAGGAACCTTTGTAAAAGCCGTGGCTCCGGGCATGACGGACCAGGTGGGCTTTTCAAAATCCGGTCAGTTCAGTGGATTTAGCAAAGACCAGGCAGGACGGAAGGTATCTTCGGATGTCCATGAATTTGGTCTGAAAAAAGCAAGTAAAGAAGTGGCAGAAAAACTGCAGGTGGCAGAAAATGCTTTTGTTTGCTATATATGCCGTACCAGATTGGTGGATGGCAAACCTTATGTAGTAGAATACACCTACATGCCTACGGATTTTATTACAGGTATTACGGAAGATGTAGTAAAAAGTTCTATTTATTCCTATTTGGAAAATGATCTGGGCTTAAAGATACAAAGTGCCCATCGGATCGCCAGGGCAGACATGCCTACAGAACAGGAAAAAAAGTGGCTGGATATAGGTGATCAGGTCCTGCCTGTCCTGGAAGTGGAACAGGTAGCATATCTGGATGATGGACGTATTTTTGAGTACTCTATTTCCCGTCACAGGGCAGATCGATTTGAACTTAAAAGCGTAAGTATTCATTAAATTTTCAGAAAAATATCAAAATCAATGTGCAAAGTGTCAGTATGCTGCAAACAGCAAACTGGCACTTTTAAAATTTCGCTTAAAAACTTAAAAAATACCCTTGCAATTCTTGAAAAATATTATATAATAACAAATGTCATAACAAATAAATAATTAAACATAACAAAACGAGAAAATGACATATAAAAAAGAAAGGGGTATGGGCATGGAGCTTAAAATTCCGGAAACCTTTTTTGTAGGCGCAGCAATGTCAGGTCCTCAGACAGAAGGCGCTTATAAAACAGGAGGCCGTCTGGAAAGTATCTGGGATACCTGGTCAGATCTTTCAATTTCTGATTTCTACAATAAAGTGGGAAGCTATGTAGGAAACAATTTTTATGAGAAATATGAGGATGACATTAAACTTCTGAAAAGCCTTCATATGGATTCTTTCCGTACTTCCATGCAGTGGAGCAGACTTCTTACAAAAGATGGAAAGCTCAATCAGGAAGGAGCACAGTTTTACCATAAGGTATGTAAATGTGCGAAAGAAAATCAGATCGAACTTTTTATGAACCTGTATCATTTTGATATGCCGACCTATCTGTTTGAAAGAGGCGGATGGGAAAGCAGGGATGTGGTGGAAGCTTATGCAGCCTATGCCAGAGCCGCTTTTCGTGAGTTTGGTTCAGAGATCCGGTACTGGTTTACTTTCAACGAACCCATCGTAGAACCAGATCAGCGCTACCGCAACGGTTTTTGGTATCCTTTTATAAAGGATGCAAAAAGAGGAATGCAGGTTCAGTATCATCTGTCCCTTGCCCACAGTCTGGCTGTATGGGAATTCAGAAAGGCAAAAGAAGAGGGCTATGTAAGAGAGGATGCAACTGCAATGCATTTTATGAATGAATGCGTGGTATATATTCCATGGACCACACCGCCTCTGTTAAGCGGATATCTTGCAACAGCAGGTGACTGGCGTGCTATCCTTGTACAGGCACTGATCCTGATCTTAGGTGTGCTGTTATATATTCCTTTTGTAAAGATCAATGATGTTGTTATGGCAAAAACGATGGGTGAAGAGTAAAGGAGAAGATGAAAATGAAGAAGATCTTATTAGTATGCAACGCAGGAATGTCAACCAGTATGCTGGTGGCAAAAATGAAGAAAGCAGCACAGGCAGATGGGGTCGAGGTTAGTATTGAAGCAAAATCCCTGGCAGACGCAAAGAAAGAGATCCAGGAAGCCAATATTGTCCTTTTAGGACTGCAGATCCGCTACGAACTGGAAAATGTAAAGAAGCTGGCAGGAAGTGTACCGGTAGAAGCAATTGACATGAGGGATTATGGCATGATGAACGGGGAGAAAGTGTTAAAGCATGCTATGGAGGTGATGGGATAATGGACGAAAGCATGGTTATGGTATGCATGCAGATCATCACAAATACAGGAAGCGCAAAATCTTCTTACATAGAGGCCATTCAGAAAGCAAAAAAGGGTGATCTTGGGGGAGCCGAGATCAGCATGAATGAGGGAGATGACCTTTATGCCCAGGCACATGAAGTCCACACTTCTTTAATACAGAAAGAAGCTTCCGGTGAAAAAACAGAGTTTTCCCTGATCCTGATGCATGCAGAAGATCAGATGGCAAGTACGGAAATGGCCAAGGCAAGGGACTGGGAGAAAAACTGGCCCTTGTATCAGATGGAAGATTTTCCGGCGCAACCGGCGGACTGGCTATCGGACATGTAAGTCCGGAAGCTTATGAAGGTGGAAATCTGGCTTTGATCCAGGATGGAGATATGATCCATATTGATATCCGTGCCAGAAAGCTGACAGTAGATGTAAGCGAGGAAGAATTTGAACGCCGCAGAAAAGACTGGAAGCCGGTGGAAAAGCCTGCTATGGGCTGGCTGAAGCTTTACAAGAATAACTGCACTTCTGCTCACAGAGGCGCAACCATTTACTGGGATTAATGTTAATAAGTATAATGTCTGATAAATAAAAACAGGAGCATTTAAACCTAACTTCCCTTGGTTTGGATGCTCCTGTTTTTATGATGTATTTTTATTGTAGTTTTATAATTTTGGCCAGCACTTTGGCAGCTTCGGGTTTTCTACCCGGACCGGTTCCGGATAAGTTTCACCGTAAAGTTCTAATTCTACAGTTTCAATGACCTGTGGCTCTACAGGTTTGTTTACTTCTACTCCCGGGATCGGGAAATCTACGGGAACGGTCTTTACGGCTGCGATCCGGCGGATCTCATTCATACCGGAAATGACTTTGCCAAATACCGGATAGGTTCCCTTATGGTCCGGACAGTCACGCAGGGGGAAGAAGAATTCACAGCTTGCCAGTCCAGCTTCCCCATATCCGCCCATGCAGACACAGCCTGGATGGGAGTCAAGAGGTGTAACATCCGGGTTCAGCGCAAATTCATTTGGGATCAGATACTGAAGCTCCTTATGGCCAAATGCCGTATAGCTTACGTCCACCCAGTTACCCGGAACGATACGTTCGATGGCGTGGTGGTCTAAGTATCCGTGGGAAGCAGCGTAGATAAAACTGTTTACTGTATTTGGCGCTGCCTCAGGCAGCAGTTCTATTACAATATCCGCTCCGTTTGCCATGTGGAGCGTAGCTTTTGGGTTTGTCATGGTGTGTCCTCCTGAGATACTTTACTGCTTATTCAATGATCTGCAATTCCTTCGGATAATGGTTTAATACTTCCACACCATCTTCTGTAACCAGTACCAGGTCTTCTACGCGGACACCGGTATCGCCGGTTAAGTAGATCCCTGGTTCAATGGAGAAGATCATACCTGGTTTTGCTTCCCAGGTGTTTGCGGAGGAAACATCGCCGAATTCATGTTCGGAAAGACCGATAAAATGTCCAAGGCGGTGGTTGAAGTTTGGTCCCCAGCCCTTGGCTGAGATCAGGTCTCTGGCTGCAGCGTCAAGCTGGTATAACGGTACGCCTGGACGGATCTTTGAGATAGCAGTCTCGTTGGCTGCTTTGGTGGTCTCATATACTTCTCTGTGAGCGTCGCTGACAGTCTTAAAATAGAAGGTACGGGTCATGTCAGAGCAGTAGCCGTCTTTGATGCAGCCTACGTCAAAGAGAACGCAGTCACCAGGTTTTACAACGGTATCGTCTGGAGAATGATGTGGGTCAGCGGCATTTGCGCCAAAGGCAACTAATGGTTCAAAGGAATAACCGTCTGCGCCAAGATCTAAGTAGATCTGAAGCATCTGGTCAGCTACTTCTTTTTCAGATACGCCTTCATGGATCAGACCTTTGAATTTAGCCATTGCTTTATCGTTGATAGCAGAGGAAATACGCATCTTTTCCTGCTCTTCGGTATCTTTTACACCTCTGGTGATATCAACGGCCAGAGAGCCGTTTACGAAGCCTGCAGCAGCCTTCATTTCCATAAGAGGCAGAAGGAAGCGTGCCTTTAAGTCTTTATCCACGCCAAGAACCGCATTTTTGTCCAGATGGGCAGCAACGATCTCCGGGACCGGATCTGTGTCGGAATACCATACTTTTTCAACACCTACATCACCAGGTACATTGAAAAGGTGGTTTAAGAAATAGTAATGGTGTCCGTCAGCCTTTAAAAGCAGTGCATAAAAACGCTCGATAGGAGTCATGGAAATGCCTGTAAGGTAGCAGATAGACATTGGATCGGTAATGAGCATCTGGTCTACGCCCTGTTCTTTTAAGGCAGCCAGAATGCGGTTTGCTCTTGCTTCGTTCATGATAATATTTCTCCTTTATTTAGGTTATAAACATATGACGCCGGGGCTTGCAAATAGCCTTCCGACGTCATAATACTGTACTATAATAATGTTGTCAAGCAACCTTACTTGCTCCATGCCTGCACGCAGGAAAGATGAGAAAGATTGCCATTAAAACTGAGTTCTTAACTTTGGATCTAACAGGTCTCTTAAGCCATCGCCAATGAAATTGGCGCCAACTGCCATGGTAAAAATGGCAAGTCCCGGGAAACCGGCAACCCAGAATTTATTGAAGTAATCTACACCATCAGAAACCATCATACCCCATTCCGGTGTTGGCGGAGCGGAGCCAAGTCCTAAGAAGCTTAAGGTGGAGAACATCAGGATCTTGTTTCCGATGTCTGTGGTAGCCATGATCAGGACGGAGCTGACGCTGTTTGGAATGATCTCTTTCATCAGGATACGCATCCGGGAAGCGCCAAGGGCTTCTGCTGCATTGACATATTCGTTTTCCTTTACGCTTAATACAACGCTTCGCATCAGACGTGCGTAGGTAGGCCAGGAAACGATTACCAGGGCAAACATGGTGTTGAACAGGTTAGAACCCATAACTGCGTTGATGATCATTGCCAGGATCAGGGATGGGAAAGACAGGATCATTTCGGAAAAACGCATCATCACGTTATCCAGCCATCCGCCTACATAACCGGCCAGCGCACCGTAAAAGGTTCCGATAATACCTGCAATGATAACGGACAGACACCCTGCAAGAAGGGAGTAACGTCCGCCGTAGATCACACGGCTGAAAATGTCACGTCCGAAGTTGTCTGTGCCAAACCAGTGGATGGCAGAAGGTGCCTTTAAACGCATGGACAGATCCTGTGCGATAGGGTCATAAGGAGCAACAACAGGTGCTAAAACAGCTGCTAAGATCCATCCAAGACAGATCAAAATACCCAGTGTAAACAGGTAATTGGATTTTAATAATTTTTTCAGGGAATGGATCATGGTTAATTGCACCTCACTCTTGGGTCGATGATGCCGTAGAGGATATCGACCACTGTATTGATGATCATATAATTTAATGCGATCAGCAGTGCCACGCCGATGATCGCCGGATAGTCAGCTGCCATAACAGACTCATAGGCAAACTGTCCCACACCTGGCCATTTGAAAATGGTTTCTACTAATACCATACCGCCAAGGAGGTTTCCAAGTCCCAGACCGATAACGGTCATAACCGGGATCAGGGCATTTCCAAGGGCATGTTTTAAGATCAGGCAGATACTGTTTAAGCCTTTTGCCTTTGCTGTGCGGACATAGTCTGTAGACAGGGCGTCTAACAGGTTAGAACGGGTGGTTCTGGTGATCAGGCCCATGGTAAAGGCTGCTAAAACGATACTTGGAAGGATCAGGTGACGGACGGCATCCATGGCTTTTGCCGGATTTCCTTCGATCAGGCTGTCGATCACATACATTCCGGTAACGGAAGCCGGAGCAGAGAAAGAATTGCTTAAACGGCCCGGTCCCGGGAATATTTTTAACTTATAGTAGAAGAAGTACAGCATCAGCAGTGCAAACCAGAAGGCCGGAATGCTGACACCTGTTACGGAAATGGCCCGGACGATCTGATCTAAGATACTGTTGCGGCGGATGGCGGAAATGATACCAAACAGGATGCCGAAAACAGAAGCGATCACGATGGAAAACAGGGCCAGTTCCAGAGTGGCGGGATAACATCTTGCCAGATCGTCCAGTACCGGACGGCTGGTACGGATAGAGGTCCCCAGGTCAAAGTGCAGAAGATCACGGATGTAATAAATATACTGCACGATGAGCGGGCGGTCCAGACCGTGTTTTGCACGGTAGGCCGCTACGATCTCCGGATCATTTAAGGCTCTCTGGCTTAAATTTGCAACCACCGGGTCGCCAGGTATCATCTTTGTAAGGATGAATACCAGGGTGGCAACGCCGAACAGCATAACTGCCAAATAAACCACACGTTTTCCAATAAATTTCAACTCTCCCATTTGGATCTGGTACCTTTCTAAACTATCTGATGTAAGTTGCCTCCGGCGGCGGTGCCGCGGGAAAACAGCAGATTTTGATATTTTGAGTGCCCTTGTTGGGGCAAGATCATGCTTTATGCCCCCAATGGGACAAATGCAGATTTTCATGTTTCAGATGCCCCCGCAAAGGGGCACCTGGATTTTTGTTTTATTACTTTACGTTGATCTCAGTCAGATCAATAGTGTAGGAGTCAAAAATATCTACCCCATCTAATCTGTTGCTGTGAGCAATATGAGCAGGAGCCTGCGCAATTACGATGAATGGGCCGTCTTCATACATTGCGTCCTGAATATTTTCCAGAACCTGGGTGCGGGCATCATTGTCAGTTGCTTCCATTGCTTCCTGGTACATTGCAGCCAGTTCCGGGTTCATTTCAGCAGTCCATCCGGCTCTCTGTCCTACAGTACCGCCTGGAAGGAATTCCAGCTGTACGTTAGGATCGCTGTAATCTACGCCCCAGTACATAACAGTAAAGCCAAGAGTTCCGTTTCTGTAAGCGTCGCCGTAGCCTGCTGCCCATGCTTCTGTTGTGATATTTACATTAATACCGATCTGGGATAAGTCATCTTTTACCTTCTGGGCCAGGTCAGTTAAAAGGATGCCTTCCATATCCAGGTCAGAAACAGTCATATCTACGTCAAAGCCGTCCGGATAACCGGCGTCAGCTAACAGCTGCTTTGCTTCTTCGATGTTAGTGTAGTCATCTGGGCGTGTTCCCTTGCTTCCCATAAATCCGTCCTGAATGATAGAATATGGAGTTAAAGTGCCGTCACCGCAGATCATGCGGATTCCGGAGTAATCTAAAGCTTTGCGGATGGCTTTCTGTACATCTGGGTTGGAAACAGGTCCGCCGTATTCTTCGTTCATGTTCATCATAACGAAACCGATCATCTTTGTGGTTCCGTTTACGATCTCTACATTTTCAGCAGATCCCAGTTCCTCTAAGGTATCATCTGTCAGATTTAATGCAACATCAATATCTCCGGTAGACAGAGTCATCATCTGGGTGTTAGCGTCTGGCTGGATCTTTAAAATGTATTTGTCTACGTTAGTAGAAGTGCCCCAGTAGTTCGGGTTCTTTTCCAGAACAACTTCCTCATCAGGAGTGTAGCTGGTCAGGATGTACATACCGCTTCCTGCACTTGCATTGTCAAGGAAACTCTGTGCAGTATCAGTGGAAGAAGCATCTTCTGCGTCAGTACCGCCATTTTCCTTTACAACAGCGCTGTCAAGGACAGCCAGAGAACTGTAAGTCAGCTTGGAAAGAATGGCACTGTCAGGCTGATTTAAGTGGAAGATTACAGTAGCATCATCCGGGGTTTCAATGCTTTCAATGGTATCGCAGATGAAAGAAGGATTTCCCTTTAAGTTCTTGGTACGGTTGATGCTGAATGCAACGTCAGCAGAAGTGATCTTATTGCCGCTTGCAAAAGTCAGGCCGTCTTTTAACTTAACAGTCAGTGTTAAGCCGTCCTCAGAAAACTCGTAGGTATCTGCCAGACAAGGCTGTGGTGTGCCATTATTTTCATAGAATTTAAACAGGTTTTCATAGCAGGCATTTACGATCAGCTGTGGGTACTTTTCGTAAACATAACCTGGATCCAGAGTGGAGAAACCGGAACCCATGGCAACGATAACGGTATTGTCGCCGGTGGCACTGCTTTCTGCCTGGGTGCTGTCAGAAGAACCTGCTGCAGAGGTGTCTGTGGATGCCTGTCCGCCGCCGCATGCTGTGCAGCCTGCTGCAACTGCCATGGAGAGGGCGAAGGCTAAGAGTTTTTTGCTTTTCATAATTAAATCCTCCTCTTAAAATAGTAAATATTGATACAGCTTTTGAAAGCTGTGATACAGCAATATTTTATGTGCTGGTTAAATTCATTTACTGGTATAAATGACATGCCACAAAATGGCCTTTTTCGATCTCTTTTAACTGCGGGATCTCTTTGGAGCAGATATCGCAGGCCTTTGGACAGCGGGTGTGGAACGGGCAGCCGGAAGGCGGATCAGAAGGACTTGGAACTTCACCTGTTAAGTGGATGCGTTCTGTCCTGTCATCTGCGTCAACCTGGGGGATAGCAGATAAAAGAGCCTCTGTATAAGGATGGTAACGCTTTTCATACAGCTGGTCATAAGCGGCGATCTCCACCATTTTTCCCAGATACATAACTCCTACGCGATCGCTGACCTGGTAAACAACGTTTAAGTTGTGGGAGATGAAGAAATAAGTCAGTCCCAGGCGTTCCTTTAATTCCTGGAGCAGGTTTAAGACCTGTGCCTGGACGGATACGTCAAGGGCGGAAACTGCCTCGTCACAGATAATAAGCTTTGGCTCTAAAGCCAGCGCTCTTGCAATACCGATACGCTGTTTCTGTCCGCCGGAAAGCTCATGGGGATAACGGCTTAAATGATAGGTGTCAAGGCCTACTAAGTGAAGCAGCTCCTCGATCCTTGCGTCTACATCCATGGAACCGGTCATATGGTGGATCTGGAACGGTTCCATAAGGATCTGGCGCACTGTACGTCTTGGATTAAGACATGCGGACGGATCCTGAAAAATGATCTGGGCTTTCTTACGCATCTGTTTTAAGGCTTTGCCTTTTAATCCGGAAATATCTTCCCCGTCTAAATAAACATGGCCGTCTGTAGCCGGGATCAGGCGGATCAGGGTGCGTCCTAAGGTACTCTTTCCGCAGCCGGACTCACCAACTACACCAAAGGTCTCACCTGCGAAAATATCAAATGAAATATCGTCTACGGCACGTACTGTGCCGGATTTCTTGTCTTTTCCTTTAAAATATACTTTTACATGGTCTGCGTGGACCAGTACGTCTTTGCTTTTGTTTTCATCAGCCATTGGTTACTGCCTCCTGACTTCCATTATCTGCCTGTGCGTAGAGCCAGCAGCGTACCTGACGGTCTTCTCCAACAGAAAATACCGGTGGTTCTTCCTTACGGCAGCGGTCGCAGGCTTTTGGACATCTTGGCCAGAAACGGCAGCCCTTGATGCGCTCTACCGGGTTTGGAACCATACCTTCAATAGTGGATAATGGTTTGCGCTCTTTGGTGATCCTTGGGATAGCGCTTAAAAGTCCCTGTGTGTAAGGATGAAGCGGTTCGCGGAAAATATCAGCTGTAGGAGCCTTTTCTACAATGTGGCCGTTATACATAACGATAACTGTATCGCAAAGCTCACTTACAACACCAAGGTCATGGGTAATGAACACAACAGAGGTGTTCATTTCCTGGTTCAGATCACGGATCAGGTCTAAGATCTGTGCCTGAATGGTCACATCCAGAGCCGTTGTAGGCTCATCTGCGATCAGAATCTGTGGCTGACAGGCCAAAGCCATGGCGATCATTACACGCTGGCGCATACCGCCGGACATCTGGTGGGGATATTCATAAGCACGGGCCTGTGGATTGGCAATACCAACGGCCTGCATCATTTTAATGGCTTCTTCCATGGCTTCTTTTTTCTTCATTCCCCGGTGAAGACGTAAGGACTCTGCGATTTGCTTTCCGCAGCGGATGATAGGGTTTAAAGAAGTCATAGGTTCCTGGAAGATCATGGAGATCTCGTTTCCGCGGATCTTCTGCATTTCCCGTTCAGAAAGTTTTACCAGATCCTTTCCATTATATAAGATCTGTCCGCCGGTGACTTTGCCCGGAGGATTTGGGATCAGCTGCATCATAGCCAGGGAGGACACACTTTTTCCGCTTCCGCTTTCCCCTACGATGCCTAACTTCTCACCGCGGTGGAGCGTATAGCTTAAGTGGTCTACTGCGTGTACCGTTCCGGCCATGGTCTTGAATTCCACACACAGATCTTTTATTTCAAGTAATGTTTCTGACTGGTTCATGGTTTTCTCTCGTTTCTACAGGATTTTATTAATAAACGAACATATTATCCGACTACTATGCTGGATGTTAGCAATACGTTTGTCAGTTTAAAGCGACAAAGTATCAACGCAAAAAAAAAATAACTATATATAGTACAGATACAATTGTTAAGGCTTAGAATACCATATTTTCTAAGGAAATTCAACTGGGGAAATGATGTTCTTTTGATATTTGTTCATCTATTCTTCATTGAAAACAAACGTTAGTCTGGTATAATGGTATCACATAGTTACAAACGAAGAATATTTAATTTTATGAGGTTTACATATGAAACGAAAAACAGACCGGAGAAGAATGAAATTTCGGGCGTTTATGGTCTGCGTTCTTTCTTTTCTGGTCGTTACAGGCAGTGCCTGTTTTTTAAACCGGGAACAGGAAAAGGAGGAGAAATTAAAGGCTGTTTACGCAGCGGAGTCCACAGTAAGCAGGGTAAAATCCCAGTTGAACCGGTATCTGGCGGAGTCAGAACTGGTGAAAAATATCATAGAGTCAGGATATGATATTGATGGAGAAAAATTTTCCATTTTATCCCAGATGATGCAGGATAAGCAAAATGTGATCGAAGCCCATGAACTGGCAAAGGACGGTATTGTTTCCCATATCTATCCCATGAAAGGGAATGAAGAGGCCATGGGGTTAAATATGCTGGAGCATCCGGACAGAAAGAAAGAGGCAAATCTGGCAAAAACAAGCGGTCAGTATACCATTGCAGGACCGTTTCCACTGGTCCAGGGCGGAAACGGCGCACTGCTTTTTGATCCTGTTTATGTAAAAGATGAAGCAGGGGAAGATACGTTTTGGGGCTTTTCCATTCTGGTATTAAACTGGGATCATTTTATGGAAGAAGTGGAAACATATAAGCTGGAAGATGCGTCCTATCAGTATCTCATATGGAAAAATGGCACAGAACCGGGAGAAAAGCTGACGATTGCCCAGAGTGAAAAATTTTCCTTTAAGGACACACTGGAAGTAGCCTGTGATGTGCCTAATGATACCTGGTATTTTGAGATCGAGCCAAAAGCCGGATGGGTACCGCAGTCACAGATCGCTTTTGGGATACTGATCGCAGCCCTTGTTTCAGGAGTGTTGACGGTTGGTTACTGGCAGTATGAGATGCAGCGTTATAAAGAGGCACTGTATGCGGAAAAGATCGAACGGGCAGCAAAACGGGCGGAAGAAGCAAGTGAAGCCAAAACAAGATTTCTCTTTAACATGAGTCATGATATCCGGACTCCGATGAATGCGATCATTGGTTTTTCTGATCTTTTAGAGAAACATCTGGATGATAAAGAAAAAGTCCATGATTATATTAAGAAGATCCAGTTATCCGGTTCGTTTTTATTATCCCTGATCAACTATGTTCTGGAAATGGCGCGGATCGAAAGCGGAAAGGCGACATTACGGACAGAAGTTGGGGATGCCCAGGAACTGTTAGGGGCATTAAATGCAGTTTTTGAACCGGCAGTGGAGAAGAAGCGGCTGAAATACAACTGTACGTTGGATGTAGAACACAGGTTTATCATCTGTGATGTGACAAAAGTGCGGGAGATCGTATTAAACATTATCAGCAATTCTGTTAAGTACACCCCGGAAGGCGGCAGCGTTACAGTACAGATCAAAGAGATCCCATGGGAGAAAGAGGGATGGACTGCATACCGTATTCTGGTAGAAGATACGGGAATTGGCATGGGTGCAGAATATCTGCCTCATATTTTTGAAGAATTTACCAGAGAGCGGACCAGTACGGAAAGTAAGGTAGTAGGTGCCGGTCTGGGTCTTCCGATCGTAAAAGCCTTGATAGATCTTATGGGTGGAACGATCCAGGTAGAAAGCGAAAGGGGCAAAGGCAGCAAGTTTGAAGTTATTTTGCCTTTTGAGATCACTTCTGAGGAAGAGGTCAAAGACAGTTATGTAAAGAAAGAAGAAAAGCTGTATAACAGATCTAAGGAGAAGCGCATTCTTCTTGCAGAAGATAATGAGCTGAATGCGGAAATTGCCATAACCATACTGGAAGAAAATGGATTTAAAGTTGAGCGGGCAGAGGACGGATGCAAATGTATGGAACTGTTTTCAGAGAAGCCGGCAGGTTATTACAGCACCATTTTAATGGATATCCAGATGCCAAATATGGATGGCTATACAGCTTCAAGAAAGATCCGTGGCATGGAACGGGAAGACGCAAAGGCGATCCCGATCATTGCCCTGACTGCCAATGCTTTTGATGAGGACCGGAATAAGGCGTTTGCTGCAGGTATGAACGGACATATTGCGAAACCGATTGATGTGGGGAGGATGGTCAGAACCATTGGAGCGTTAGTAAAATAAGTGTTAGTGAGATAAATGTCAGCCCAACAGAAAAGGATATTGTCAGGCGGTATAAAAACAGTCTGGCAATATCCTTTTTAGTTTCCATGCATTTGCAAGAAGCTGCCGGTGGCAGGTTCTGTAAATGAGGGTGTAAGTTATATGAGTTACATGATCAAACTTAAAGCGGCTTCATCTGCGATCACGGTTACATCATTGTGCAGCTGTAAGATAGATGCCGGAACAGATGGTGTAATAGGGCCATAGAGAGAGTTCTTTAAGGCTTCTGCCTTTTCCTCGCCGCCTGCGATCAGCAGGATCTTCTTTGCCTGCATGATGTTTTTGATGCCCATGGTATAGGCCTGTTTTGGAACGTCATCTTCAGAGGCGAAGAAACGTTTATTTGCTTCAATGGTGCTTTCTGTTAAGTCTACACAGTGGGTCTCTTTTTCAAAAGCAGCGCCAGGTTCGTTAAAGCCGATATGTCCATTTCTTCCAAGACCTAAAAGCTGCAGATCGATACCGCCGTGGGAGCGGATGATCTCATTATAGGCAGCGCAGGCTTTCTGTGGATCCGGCTCTAAGCCGTCTGGAACGAAAGTACGGGCCTTGTCGATATTTACATGGTCAAACAGGTTGGTGTTCATAAAATAGCGGTAGCTCTGGTCATTGTCCGGGCCAAGTCCCTTGTATTCATCCAGATTAATAGTGGTGACTTTGGCAAAGTCCAGATCCCCCTTGTTGTACCATTCGATCAGCTGTTTATAAGTGCCAATCGGTGAAGAACCGGTTGCTAACCCCAATACGCAGTCCGGCTTCATAATGATCTGGGCGGAAATGATGTTTGCAGCCTTGCGGCTTAAGTCCTGATAGTTTTTTGCTTTGTAGATAACCATAAGTGTGTCCCCTTTCTTTGTTGCTTCTCCTTATGATACCAGTATACCTGGTTTGGCGGGAAATTCAATAGAAAGGGGGCAAGAAAAAGACTGACAGGGATGTAGAAGTATGGTATGCTAGGAAAGAGTGGACCATCTGCGTCAGCAGACATAAAAAACGTGCCAGCGCAGGGTTCATAAGTCTATAATAACCACCCCAACGGAGGATTAAATCATGGAAATCACAGGACGCAATGTAGGAAAGACATGCCGCACCCATTATAAAGGTACTTTTAATGATGGAACCCAGTTTGACTCTTCTTATGACAGAGGCGAACCATTAGAGTTCGTATGCGGCGCAGGCCAGATGATCAAAGGCTTTGACGCAGCAGTGGCTGATATGGAAGTAGGAGAAGTAAAAGACATTCATCTGATGCCGGAAGAAGCATATGGACAGCCAAATCCAGACGCGATCTTTGAACTGGAGATCGAGCAGCTTCCAGGTTCTGAGGATCTGACTGTAGGCCAGCAGGTATATCTGACCAATCAGATGGGCCAGCCATTCCCTGTAAAAGTTACTGCAAAGACAGAGAAGACCATTACTTTTGACGCAAATCATGAAATGGCAGGAAAAGAGCTGAACTTTAAGATCGAGCTGGTAGAAGTGAAATAATAAAAATTTAATTTCTGGACGGAAGTAAATATAGAAAGCAGCAGTGTATATTTTACCCGCATTTCCACATACTACCCATAAGACACACAATATGGAAACAGAGATGTTTTGTGGTATGCAGGAGGAATAAACGTTATGAAAGCTACAGGAATCGTAAGAAGGATCGATGACCTTGGACGTGTGGTGATCCCAAAAGAGATACGAAGGACCTTGCGTTTGCGGGAAGGAACACCTTTAGAGATATTTACAGACCGTGAGGGGGAGATCATTTTAAAGAAATATTCCCCTATGGTGGAACTGGCTGCTTTTGCCGGACAGTATGCAGAGGCCATGTCCCAGGCAACGGGCCTGATCGTGTGCATCACGGACCGGGATCAGGTGATCGCAGTATCCGGCGGTGCCAGAAAAGAACTGCTGCAAAAAGCCATCAGCCCTTCTCTGGAGCAGGTGATCGGTGAACGCCAGGTCGTGCAATCCGGAAAAGATGAAAAAAGCTTTGTCCAGCTGGTAGATGAAGAATTAGAAGGTATTACCGCCCAGGTGGTAGCCCCCATTATCTGCGAAGGCGATGCTATCGGCGCCGTAGCCATTATGAGCCGGGAGCCAAGAGCGCGGTTTGGAGAAATGGAAATGAAGCTGGCTGCCACTGCCTGCGGATTTTTAGGACGGCAGATGGAAAGCTGAAACAAAGAAATATGGATCAGTAATAGGAATAATAGGAACAGCAATGCAAAAGCCCCCAGGCAAAACCTGGGGGCTTTTGGCAAGAGAAAAAAGTTAAGTACCTAATATGAGAAAGGGCAGTCAGTCCCTTTTCATCAGATTAAAAATGTACAGAAGGTTTCAGAGAATACGCAGCAGAAGAAGACTGCCACATATCCAATGAGGAATGGGATCTCTGCTTTTGCAATATCGCCCATTTTCAGACCGGATACGGTAGAAGCGGAGAAGATGTTTACTGCAACCGGAGGTGTCATGGTACCAACTACGTTGGAGATGCACACGATCATGCCGAAGTGGATCACGTCAATGCCCATACTCTGGGCAATAGGCCAGAGGACCGGTACTAAAAGAACGGCAATCGCGGTTCCTTCCATGAATGTACCGAAGATCAGCAGGATAATGGCAACTACGAAGCAGAACAGCGCGGAATTTAAATGCATGCTGATAACTGCGTTTACCAGTGCCTGGGAAGCGCCTGAGAAGGTAAATACCCAGGAGAAAGCGGTAGAAGCTGCGATGATGAATAAGATCATGGCAGAGCTTTTCGCGGAATCTTTTAAAATGGGGACCAGTTCTTTTACAGTCAGTTCTTTGTAGATGAACAGTCCGGCAATGGCAGCCCATACAACTGCGATGGCAGCACTTTCTGTTGCTGTCAGCATACCGGAGTAGATGCCGCCAAGGATGATGATGGGGGTCATCAGCGCCGGGATGGCATCTAAGAAGATCTTAAAGATCTCAGAAGGGCTGCGCTTTACAGCCTGTTTTGGCCAGTTTTCCTTTTTTGCGTAAAAGAGAACTTCTGCCATTAATACAAGCATGATCACAATACCGATGAGCATGCCCTGTTTAAACATGTTTCCAACAGAAGCGCCTGTTAAAGTACAGTAGATGACCATGATGATAGATGGGGGGATGATCGGTCCAAGACCACCGGATACAACTAACAGTCCGGCTGTACGGTCACCTGGGTAGCCAAGCTTTACCATATCATTGTAGAGCATGGTACCGATAGCAATAACAGTTGCAGGAGCGGAACCGGATAAGGCTGCGAAGAATGCGCAGGCTAAAACCAGTGCCAGGCTCATTCCGCCGCGCACATTGCCTACCAGGCAGTTGGCGAAATTTACGATACGACGGGAGATACCACCTTTGGTCATCAGATTTCCGGCGAGTACGAAGAAAGCGATGGCCATAATGGAAGTAGACTGCAGTCCGCCGAAGATACGCTGTGCAATAACGGTGGAGGAAGCGGACAGACCGCCGAATACTACGGAGCAAAGGGAAGCCACTCCCAGGGAGATGGAAACCGGAACTCCTACAATAAGACATACAGCAAACGCTGCGAAAAGGATGATACCTGCACTCATGCTTCTGCCTCCTTATTCTTTAAATCAATGATCTTTTCTACGAGGATCACAGTCTGGATCAGTAAGATCAGTCCAAAGGTAAGCACTAGTGAGAAATACATGGCAGACATAGGGATCTTTAATACTGGAGTTGTCTGGCCAGTCTGGATCTGTTTTAAAAATAAGGCGGTGCCAGCCTTTAACATAACAGCGGTAAAAATCTCTAATACGATCTGTTCAACAATGGAGACCACTTTTTTTGTGATTCCGTGAAGCTTTTCAATAATAGCGGTAACAGCAACCTGTGTGCCGTCACGAAGACCTACTTCTGTTCCTAACAGTGCCATATAGATCATGCTGTACATGGCTACCTCTTCAGTCCATGGCATGGAAGCCTTGATAAAGTTGCGGTTGACGACTGCTACAAAGTAGGCAGTTACCATGGCGACAAACGCAACGATCATAATGGCATATTCTACTTTTGTGACATAGGACAGCAGCTTTTTAATACCTTTCATAGTTCCCTCTCCAATCTCATTTTCCGACCTCTTTCAGAGCATGTTTTCAGTTGTCTGCCAGCAGATGATTTTGATGCAAACATTTTGTTGCAGTTCAGTCATGACATCTTCTTGTTTCCATGTTCATGAAAACAAGAAGCATGGTGGTTCACCATATGCTGATTTGTATGAGAAAGCGCTTATGCAAGCAGGCTTGCAACACACTTTTTCATACAAACCAGCGCATGACTGAACTGTAACAAAATAATAAGATGTCTGATGTAATTAAAATACCACATCAGACATCTTACGCCAATGTATTATCAGAAAATTAACATGATTTTAATATCAAAAAGATGATATTATATTTATTAACGACATTTTAACAACAATTAATATTGTTTTCAAACAAATCTAATTGCTGCTGCCATTTTGTATCAGCCACTGTGTAAAATAATTTCGGATCACACTGAAAGGTGCCGGACCTATATCCAGGAGAAAGCGGTTAAATTCTAACAGGGAGAAGTTGGCTCCCAGTCTTTGCTGTGCTTCTTCTCTCATATTTAAAAATTCCAGGTAACCAGTGTAATAGGAGAGGTAGTTGGAAGGATTTTCCACTACTTCATAGTAAATGGAAGAGATGACAGAAGGATCATCGATCTGGAAGTACATAGTCAGATAATCGTTTACCTGGTCCATATCCCAGCCCTCGTAGTGGATGTTAATGTCCAACAGGGCATAAAGGGCAAGTGTAAAGGCGGCATTGTGCTGCAAAAGTTCACCTACCTGCTCCTCCATGCCATGATCCAGTGTGTAGGCGTAGTATTCCGCATAAGTTCCCCAGCCTTCTACATATCCCTGAAAATCAAGGACATTCCGCAGGTTACAGGTGTTATGCTGGTTAAAGTAATTGGTCTGGTACATATGTCCCGGATAACCTTCATGGGCCATGGTGGTGTAGAGGGAGCCGGCATCTGTACTCTGGTTATTAATGTAAATGGAATTGTCTTCCGGCCGGTCAATAGGTACTGTAAGATAGAAAGCAGGGCTTAAAAAGCCTTCTAATGTTTTCGGCACATTTTTAATGGTATAGTTACAGTCATTTACAGGCGGGAAATCTGCCTGGGACTGGGCTTTCAGATCCTCTAAAATGTCCTTAGGTTCCGTCAGGGTAAAGGTGGAAGAGTCCAGTTTATCGCCTAAAGACGGATCATCGCTTAACAGCTGGTTCACGGCTGCCAGTTCCTTTGACATCTGCTTGTTAATGGCCTGTTTTAAGGCAGAAACATCACTGTAGGAGGTTCCGGTGCTGGCATTTACCAGATATTCATAATATTTCCGGCCTTCCGGGTAGTAGTAAAGACCCTTGTCATTGGAACCTGTTCCTTTTAAACTCTCCAGACCGCTGATCAGCCGTTCATAGGCAGGTACGAAATGTTCGTCGATGGCTTTTTTATTTTTTGCCTTATAATCGGCTTTTTCCTGGTCTGAAAGACCGCCCATTTCATCTAAACGGGAAGAAAAAGTCTCTGCCATAAAGCTGTGGTCTGCGTCAATAAGATAAGCATTGCAGGAGCGGATGATATTGTCGATAACTGTATCACACATGCCAAGATCCGCCTGGGCCCGCTCTGTCTCAAAGGCAATGAGAGAGTCATAATAGGTGTCAATGGATGACAGAAGAGACAGGTAATCATCTACATCCTGTTTCCTGTAAAAAGTATATTCAGATAAAAGGATAGGGAGTTGGGACTGGATGCCAAGGGTGGTGGATAAAGGCTGGTCATACAGCTCTAATCCATCAGAGGACAGAAGAGTATTAATGTAGGAAGAAAGAATGGTATAGGTAAGCAGCTGGTCTTTGGATAAAAGACGGGTATCCATAGCTTCAAGGTCTGCTTTGATCTGTTTTGCCTCTTCAAGGTCCTTTCGTGTATCTTCAGCGGAAGCAGTTCCAAGAGTGCGGTCATAATCGGTAATGCCGTAACTTTCCGGGTCTGCAAGTGTATAGTGAAGGGTAAGAAGGGACTGGGAGGCTTCCTGTTTAAACAGGTTTTCCGTGTACTGGTCAAAGGCTTCCCGGGCTGCAGCCAGGGCTGCTTCGTCTGGCTGGCTGGCGGAGTCGTCAGAAGAGTTTTCAGTTGCTTCTTCTGCAATGGTTTCCTGAGAGGTATTTTTGTCTGCTTTCGGTGCAGAATTTGGAAAAAGTGAGCAGCCGGTAATAAGGCACAGGGATAACACCAGTGCAAGAATGGCATGCAGATATTTTTGTGTTCTCTGTTTCATAAAAATCTCCTTTTTGGGATACAATGATCGTCCATGATACCGGATTGCTACGTGCTTTGCACTCTAGCATCGGATTTTAGACCTTTTGACACTGGTGTCATTATATATTATATGTAGGAAAATTACAACGTATGTGGCATAGGGCGTCTTGACGAAAGCCCTGTAAACGCTTATACTTACATCATTAGAATGCCCCAAAAGGGGGCTGGAAAGAGGGATTTAAAATATGTGTCAGGATTGTAAGAAAAAACCGTATTATATTACAACTGCCATCGCATATGCTTCCGGTAAGCCGCATATCGGCAACACCTATGAGATCGTGCTGGCAGACAGTATTGCAAGATATAAGAGAGCTCAGGGATACGATGTGTTCTTCCAGACCGGTACCGATGAGCACGGACAGAAGATCGAGGAGAAGGCAGAGGCTGCAGGCATCACTCCAAAGGAGTTTGTAGATAAGGCTGCAGGCGAGATCAAGCGTATCTGGGATCTGATGAATACTTCTTATGATAAATTTATCCGTACCACAGATGCTGACCACGAAGCACAGGTACAGAAGATCTTTAAAAAACTCTATGACCAGGGAGATATCTACAAAGGTGCTTATGAGGGACTTTACTGTACTCCATGTGAGTCTTTCTGGACTCCATCCCAGTTAGTAGACGGCAAGTGCCCTGACTGCGGCAGAGAGGTTAAGCCGGCAAAGGAAGAGGCATATTTCTTCCGTATGAGCAAATATGCACCGCAGCTGATCGAGTACATTAATTCTCATCCAGAGTTTATCCAGCCTGTTTCCAGAAAGAATGAGATGATGAACAACTTCCTTCTTCCAGGACTTCAGGATCTGTGTGTATCCAGAACTACCTTTGACTGGGGTATTCCGGTAACCTTTGATCCAAAGCATGTTACCTATGTATGGCTGGATGCGCTGACCAACTATATTACCGGTGTCGGCTATGACTGTGATGGAAACAGCACTGACCAGTTTAAGAAATACTGGCCTGCAGACCTGCACCTGATCGGTAAGGACATTATCCGTTTCCATACTATTTACTGGCCGATCTTCCTGATGGCTTTAGGCGTACCGCTTCCAAAGCAGGTATTTGGTCATCCATGGCTGCTTCAGGGCGATGGCAAGATGAGCAAGTCCAAGGGAAATGTTCTCTATGCAGATACTCTGGTAGATTTCTTTGGCGTAGATGCAGTACGTTACTTCGTGCTTCATGAAATGCCATTTGAAAATGACGGCGTTATCTCCTGGGAGCTGATGGTAGAGCGTATGAACTCTGACCTGGCAAATATCCTTGGAAACCTTGTAAACCGTACCATTTCCATGAGCAACAAGTACTTTGGCGGCGTTGTAGAAAACAAGGGCGTTGCAGAAGCTGTTGACGAAGACTTAAAGGCTGTTGTATTAGAGGAAGTAAAGAAGGTAGACGCAAAGATGGCCCAGCTGCGTGTAGCAGATGCCATTACAGAGATCTTCGGTATCTTCAGAAGATGCAACAAGTACATTGATGAGACAACTCCATGGACTCTTGCAAAGGACGAGGCTAAGAAAGACCGCCTTGCAACGGTTCTTTACAACCTGACAGAGGCGATCACCATCGGCGCTTCCCTGTTAGAGTCATTTATGCCTGAGACTTCTGAGAAGATCCTGGCTCAGTTAAATACAAAGAAGAGAGAGCTGGATGAAATGGATACCTTCGGTCTGTATCTTTCAGGAAATAAGGTAACAGACAAGCCTGAGATCCTCTTTGCACGTATGGATATCAAGGAAGTTATGGCAAAAGTAGAGGAAATGCGCGCAGCTGCAGCAGAAGCTGCAAAACCTGCAGAAGAGGCAGCTGAGGATGATGGCATTGACTTAGAGCCAAAGGCAGAGATCACCTACGATGATTTTGCAAAACTGCAGTTCCAGATCGGTGAGATCGTTAAGTGCGAAGCAGTACCGAAGTCCAAAAAGCTTCTCTGCTCCCAGGTAAAGATCGGAACCAAGACCCGCCAGATCGTAAGCGGTATCAAGGCTCATTACTCACCAGAGGAAATGGTAGGAAAGAAAGTTATGGTAGTAACCAACTTAAAGCCTGCTAAATTAGCCGGAGTCGTATCCGAAGGCATGATCCTGTGTGCAGAAGACGCAGAGGGAAATCTGTCCTTAATGGTACCGGAAAAGAAGATGCCAGCCGGAGCTGAGATCTGCTAATGATCAGTAAATAACTAAAACTTCCCACACCTAAACAGGGCTTCGCACCTTGAAAATTCAATATT
>ERZ1026884.57-NODE-57-length-71823-cov-17.217562_pt1 | contig 71823 bp, 69 predicted proteins | sample MGYA00380172_ERZ1026884 | MGnify/ENA primary metagenome ERZ1026884 (study PRJEB33269, sample SAMEA4719808) | human gut metagenome | biome: human-associated habitat; feature: organic feature; material: feces | place: Cameroon | collected 2013-10 ... | reverse complement strand
AGCCCCTTGTTTACAGCATTCTTTCTCATTGTGAATGTTTTATCATGTGAAAACAGTACGTAAAGAGATAGAGACACAAAGCCACTATGAGGTGATAATGCGACGCAATCAGCACATTTGATTTGTGAAACATTGAATTCCATAACTGGACAAGCATACACACAGATAGTATGATTTTATGAACAATGTTATTGTAAAATTGGCATTGCCGTCTCAGGTGATGGCAGCCAACAGTGATATAAAGTAGCAGAGAGGTTATGAAGCAGGATTGCACGATTTCTCAGTCTACAGCCGACGAAACAAAGAGTTCTCAGACATCTGAAAACAATGAATTTCCAAAGGGCACACACGTTCCTGAGCCAGACATAATGACTGGTTCAGCGATAAAGAAGTGTTCGCTGGTGAAGAATAACTGCACTTCATGGAGTTATCTTTTTGTTCACAACCAGAAAGTAAAATCTATAGAAGAACAGCTAAAAAAAGATGGATTAACCCATTTTGTGCATAAGACAATAAAGTATGTCCCTCGTCACAGGAACAGAGGCGGAATGCGCGAAGTGGAAACCCCTTCTGTTAGCGGACTGATATTCTTGCAAGGTGACCCGAAAACATTACAGGACTACTTAAATAAAAACATAAATTCATACAAACTCTGTAAGAATTGTAGCACTGGAAAGGTAGCCACTATCCCTTGCAACCAGATGGAGCCATTCATGCGTGTGGCAGAAACCGAGCCAGAGCGTCTCCGCTTCCTTCTTCGTCCTTTTGTTTATTATTCCAAGAACCGTACTCTACTTCGCATCATGACTGGTGAATATGCAGGACTCGAAGGTTATGTCATCCGCATAGCCCGCGACCGCAAGCTCGTCATGGATGTCGGTGGAATGGCAGTAGCCTTATCAGGCGTACATGCCGAATGTTTTGAGGAAGTAAACAAGAACGAGGCAGACAAAAAAGAACGCCAGCTGTTCTACAAGCGCAACCTGCATGAGCGCAACGCCTTTATCGACCGTTACTTTCATAAAGTAAAGACCGCCCAAGAGGTGTCGGCCCAAGCAGAAAACATCGAAATACTCCGTCTTCAGACACTTGCAGATGTAAGAGACAAGAAATTGGATCTGAAAGATGCATATAATACCTTCTATTTCATGATAGAAGAGATAGGCTACTACTATGCACCTTTCATCGACTATTTCAAGGACGAACTGAGACCCATCTTTGATGCAGGACGAACCGTAAAGGAAGAGATAGAGAAAACTATAAAGATATTCAAGAACAGCAATAAAGAGTTGCATGATCGCTGCGAAACAGAATTCGAGGCGTTGCAAAACAACTACGGCTACCTTTTTGAATGTTGATTATTAGGAGCGGGGACGCCCTCGTCCCCGAAAGAATAAGAAGAATCATTTGCTTTTGTCTGGGGACGAGGCGTCCCTTCTCCTAATATCGGGGACGAGGTGTCCCTTCTCCCAGTCTGGGGACGAGGCGTCCCCGCTCCTAATATCGTGGACGAGGCGTCCCCGCTCCTAGTATGCGACATTAAACCCTGGGCAATACGGCTTTTGTGGATCAAGGTCACAGTGTCCCACTATCAACGCTTTCGGATAACGCTTATGCAGTTCACCAAGCAACCGTTTCAACGCACTTTTCTGTGCCTCCGTTCTGGTGTCACAAGGAGTCTTGCCATCACTGGCAAGACCTCCTATATATGCAACACCAATAGAATGTCGGTTATGATTCTTGCAATGCGCACCGATTTGCGCCTCAGGTCTACCCCGTTCAATAGTGCCGTCGGTAGGAATAACATAATGATATCCACAACACTTCCAGCCCAGCGAGCGGTGGTAGCGGTCAATGTCCGCCATTCTCAATGTGCTGCCAGCGCGGTTAGCGCTGCAATGCACAATAATCAAAGTTATCGTTCTCATAAATCTACAAATGAACAATTCTTCATCGCATGCGTAGCAGCGAACAACTCAAAATTCAACATTCAAAATTATAGTTGCGTCATGGCACCGCCCGCCGCACCCGTAACAATCATTTCAATCACTCGCAGCACATACAGTGCCACCTTCTTCCAGTTAATCTTCATACTCGTAGTCTTTAAATAGATGAATAAAATAAGCCTCATACATTACATGAGTTCAATAACTACTTCTTCTTAATGCCCTCGATATCCACGTTGGCTTCACCGTTCTTCTCCGCCTTAAGCGCGGCATTCTGAACGACACGACTCGCCACTGGATTAAACTTGGCACGGTTGATAAGGTTCTCAAAGTCAGCGCCAGGAGCGAACACGATATTCACCTCCTTGATGTTCTTAGCCGAGAAATCATTCAGATTCTCAGCAGGTTCGCTGCTGATGGATATACCGAACGTACCCAACTCACCCAGTTGAATCTTGTTACCATTAAGCAATTGCTCCACCAGACACTCGCACATGTCGCTCAACACACCCTTCACCGTGCCACGACTATATACGCCATTGTGGTCGGCAATGTGCTTTGCAAACTTTTCGATAGGCCACACCTCGTTCACCTGATTCTTGGCATAAGCCTTAGGAGTAGCATCATTACTAAAGTGATTAGACATCATGAACACACTATAGTTAATCATTTTTCAGCGCCCATCGCCGGTATGGGACTTTGTGTTTACGCCTTCAGTCATGACGCCCAGCAAAAGTAATACATTGTTTCTTGACTGCATTGCAAAGGTACAACATCCAACATCCCAAATCAATTCTGTTGATACGCGTTGATTTTATGTTTACAAACCATTGATAAATCATTAAAAACTAACCTTATGAATGATATAACAATCAACATTAACGGAGGAAACAACCAAATTCTCCCTAATGCCACAGAGGCAGTACAAAACTTCTATGGCGACCAATATGCCGAGAAAATCCTTGGCACCCCAACTCCAGACAGCGCCTCAATCCCCGAATTAGGCAAGCTGTCCCTATATATAGATAAGGTGAACCTGCCTGGCTATATCTCTCAAATTGGCGAATGCCTTAACGCCACCGAATTTGCCAGGACCGTCATCTCCATCTTCGAGCAAGAGTCACGGCTCACCGAGGAAGAGATAGTAAAAGAGCGTTTCATCCGTCTCCTCCTGCCCTTCGCCACCAAACTCGAAAAGGGTAGGACCATCGACAACCTCCGCGCCCGCATCAACGACGCCTTGTTGTCACGCCCCAAACCCAATCGCATAAAATAATCAAAATCTATAGCAAAAAGTATATTATATTACTTTGCCATTTATATTATATTAAAGTGGCATTTATATTATATTAAATCGCCAAGTATATTATATTACTTTTTCGTCAAACTACAACCCATGAATTAATCATGACAACAGAAACAATTACCATCAATGGAGGCAGCAACCAGATACTGCCCAACGCCACCCAGTCAATACAGATCTTCATCGGCGACGAGTTCCTTAACCAAAAGTCGAACGCCATAGACAAGCTCAAAGTAGAAGTAGTTAGCACCCCATTCTTCAGCATGAAGTTCAACTTCTTTCTATTCACCCTAAAAATAAATTGGAGGTTCTCCCTCAATAGACGGTAAAGTGGGAGCGGGGACGCCCTCGTCCTCGACAAAGCAATATATTCTCCCAAATTCTTTCGGGGACGAGGGCGTCCCCGCTCCTATACAAAGGGCTATGCCCTAAATTGAGCATTAACGAAAATTCAAAATATTATGCGTGATTTTAACAACATTAAAGTAGCTGTAGCCGGTACAGGCTACGTAGGACTGAGTATTGCGACACTTCTGTCGCAACATCATCATGTAACAGCAGTAGATGTAATCCCCGAAAAGGTGGAAAAACTTAACAATAAGATTTCACCAATACAGGATGATTACATCGAGAAGTATTTGGCTGAAAAGCCATTAAACCTTATCGCCACACTCGATGGCAAGTCAGCTTATGCAGATGCCGACTTTGTGGTTATCGCAGCACCAACTAATTACGACCCAGTTAAGAACTACTTCGACACTACTCATGTAGAGGAAGTAATCGACCTCGTATTGGAAGTAAACCCAGATGCCATTATGGTCATCAAGAGTACAATTCCCGTAGGTTACACCCGCAATCTCTATTTGAAGTATGCCCAGAAAGGAGTCAAGAAGTTCAACCTCCTTTTCTCTCCAGAATTCCTTCGTGAGAGCAAAGCCCTCTACGACAACCTCTACCCAAGCCGTATCATTGTTGGCTATCCCAAGATTATCAACAAGCCAGAGTTCGAAGCCGAGAACAATGCTATCGAATCAGTAACAGATGTTGATATGTTGAAAGAAGCTGCTCACACTTTTGCTGCTCTTTTGCAGGAAGGAGCTATTAAGGAAGACATTCCGACATTGTATGTCGGAATGAAAGAGGCAGAGGCTGTGAAATTGTTTGCAAATACTTACCTTGCACTTCGTGTCAGCTACTTTAACGAGCTTGACACATACGCAGAAGTAAAGGGTCTTGATTCAAAGGCCATCATCGAAGGTGTAGGTCTCGATCCACGTATCGGTACACATTATAATAATCCTTCATTTGGTTATGGTGGCTATTGCTTGCCGAAAGACACCAAGCAGCTATTGGCCAACTATCAGGACGTTCCTCAGAATATGATGTCAGCCATTGTAGAGTCAAACAAGACTCGTAAAGACTACATTGCTGATGCTGTACTTCGCAAGGCAGGCTATTACACAGAAAATGGTCAGTGGGATGCAAGCAAAGAACATTCAGTTGTCATCGGAGTCTATCGCTTGACCATGAAGTCCAACTCAGATAACTTCCGCCAGTCAGCCATTCAGGGCATCATGAAGCGCATCAAGGCTAAGGGAGCAGAAGTAATCATCTACGAGCCAACATTGGAAGACGGCACAACCTTCTTTGGCAGCAAAGTCGTTAATAACCTCGAAGAGTTCAAGGCACAAAGCAAGGCTATTATCGCCAACCGCTTTGATGATTGCTTGAAGGACGTAGAAGACAAGGTATACACTCGCGATATCTTCCGTAGAGATTGATACCAGGAGCGGGGACGCCCTCGTCCCCGAAAGAATTAGAGTAATCAATTGCTTTGTCGTGGACTTGGGCGTCCCTTCTCCCAATCGTGTTATTCGATACCGAAAAAGTAATAGACATAATTAAGAATAATTTTTAATATCCGTACCCTTCCGGATCCTCCCCCTTTAAGGGGGATAAGAGGGGGTCAATATGGTAAATTACAATATAAATCTCGAAGGCAAGACTGTCCTCGTGACAGGTGCTGCTGGCTTTATCGGCAGCAACCTTGTAAAGCGTCTTTTCCACGATGTAAAGAACATCAAAGTAATCGGTATTGATTCAATTACCGACTACTATGATGTCAACATCAAGTATGAGCGTTTGAAAGAAATAGAGGCTTTGAATCGTGACTGGACTTTTGTTCATGCATCAATCGCCGACAAGGAAGCCGTAGAAAAGATTTTCACTGAAAACAATATCTCTGTTGTCGTAAACCTCGCAGCACAAGCAGGTGTTCGTTACAGCATCACTAATCCTGATGCCTATATCCAGAGCAACCTCATCGGTTTCTACAACATCCTTGAAGCATGTCGCCATCATGAAGTAGAGCACCTTGTGTATGCCTCTTCATCATCTGTTTATGGCAGCAACAAGAAGGTTCCTTATTCTACCGATGACAAGGTTGATAACCCTGTGTCTCTTTACGCAGCCACTAAGAAAAGTAATGAATTGATGGCTCATGCCTATAGCAAGCTATATAACATCCCATCTACCGGTCTCCGTTTCTTTACAGTATATGGTCCAGCTGGTCGTCCAGATATGGCATACTTCGGTTTCACCAACAAACTTGTTAAAGGTGAGACTATCAAGATCTTTAACTACGGCAACTGTAAGCGCGACTTCACTTTTGTTGATGACATTGTAGAAGGCGTAGTCCGTATTATGCAGCACGCTCCAGAGAAGCAGAATGGTGAAGACGGTCTTCCTATCCCTCCATACAAGGTATACAACATCGGCAACAACTCTCCCGAAAACCTTCTTGATTTCGTAACCATCCTTCAAGAAGAGCTTGTACGTGCAGGAGTATTGCCTAAAGACTATGATTTCGAAGCCCACAAAGAACTTGTACCTATGCAGCCAGGTGATGTTCCAGTAACCTATGCTGATACAACACCATTAGAGCAAGACTTCGGATTCAAGCCAAACACAAGTCTTAGAGAAGGTCTCCGTCGCTTTGCAGAGTGGTACGCTCGGTATTATAATGATTAGTTCGTGATACAATTCACAATTGACCAACTCACAATCGCAGACCTTAGCCGAGAATAACTCATCATTCTTGCTTAGGCAAGCGGCAAAGCCGATTACAACATTCAAAACTCAAAATTCATCATTGGCATCGCCCTGGGTATAAGGTATTTACGTGCAATGCGTCCTGTATGGGCAACTCTAAAAAGACTTTAAGTCTAAGCTTCCATGCTACTATGTTGAAAAAATAGATGAGGTGAAGGAGTGTGCTTAGCAATCCTTCACCCTAAAAGACAATGCAAATGAGCGCAATGAAAGCTGGCTTTTACATTGCCGAGTGCAGTTTATCTTCTGCAAAACGATACATAATAACTTTTTTCAAAAAACTGATAGGTGTAACTACTTGTAATATAGTGGGGACGCTGCATTGGTGATATACGTTACTTAATAGCCTACTAAATGTTTAAATTTCTTGAAAATATAATTATATCATGCAAAAACTTTCTCGTCCAAAAGAAAGGTGACATCTATAATAAAGAATCGTTTTTGCCAAAATATCAGAAATGCAAAACTTCTTCTGGAAGAAAAATATTAGGTGAAGGAGGTAATGCTATTGTCTTTTATGTTCAGGATGTAAAGACCAAAGAATACTATGCATTGAAATTCTTGAAAACGCTTAAAAAGGAAAAGATTGTTCGATTTCTTGAAGAGTAACCGTCTATTTCTCCATATTGTTTACTAAGAAGTAGATATTAACTTTGTTACTGGAACAAAAATCAGTAGCAAATGGAAAATAAAGTAAAGAAAGCAAAGGTTGATTATGCAGCCATCATTCGTGAGTTCGAGATGTATGGCCGTGGCCGCTCCCTTAGGCAATTTTGTGATGAAAGTAATTATACATATGCTAATGTGCTACATTACTATCGAAAGTGTTTTTGGGACAGCAAGGCAAAGAGTGGTGATTTATCCAAAGGCGACAATACTCTTATTCCTTTGGAAATAGAATCTGTTGATAGAAAAGCTCCAACCTCTTCATCAGTTGAAACTGACAATACAGATAATTCTACATCTCCGGCAAAACCTCCCGTTTCCACTTATAGCATCATATCGCTGCATGTGTCTTTCAGTAACGGAATGGAGTTGTCTCTTTGTGAGACAGATGTTGATGAGATAACCGCATTGTTGCACAAAATCGTAGGCTAAATGATATCCTTTACAAGTAAACAGAGGTACTATTTCTGTTCATCTCCTATGGATATGCGTAAGGATATTGATACCCTTTCAGAAGTAGTCCGCTCCCAAATGGGCTTGGATCCATTTCTTGATGAATCTGTTTTTATCTTTATGTCAAAGACTCTTCGTACGATGAAGATACTCTATCGTGGTCGCCGTAGATTTGAATTGATAAAAATTCGTTTGGATGATGAAAAATTCTTTTTGCCCATATTCGACGAAAAGCGTTCTTGTTACAAAATATGCTGGAGCGATTTTGTTGCACTTACAGAAGGCGTACAAGTAACTAAAATGATGATAAAAGAAGACGCTGCTTGATTGTGTAAGCTCTTGTTTATCAGTAATTTGCATATAAAATATCTAATAAAAGTCTTGCATATGTCAGAAAAAAGCAGTACCTTTATGGATATGAATGACGAAATGAAGTTACGTTTGGCTTATGCTGAGATAGCCCGTCTTAATGAAGAGAAGGCTACAGCGAATCGTGGGCAGATAGATCTTGTAGCCCACGGTCAAGCCATGCGTGCCGACTTTGAACGTCAACGTGAAGAGGACCGTCAGTTCTTCAAAGCCCAGCAGGACAATATGAAGGAGTTCTACATGCAACAGATGAAGGATCAGGCAGAACGTCATAAGGCAGAACTCAAACAGTTGCGCATTGATAATATGGAAAATGTCAAGCGTGTAATGGAGGAGAGTGCTTGTCATCAGAAAGCATCCGATAATTTGATAGCTTCCTTGAACGAGAAGATATCAAAACTTACTGCTATGCTTGAGAAATCTGCAATCTCGGAAACAGAGGCAAAATGGTTGGCTTCCTATCGTCAACGTCAGAAATTCAAGCGCAATGCCGAGCAGGCAAAGCTATTGAAGTCGGGCAATGAGGTGACGAGAGAAGAGGAAAAGGATGATTGGCCAAATAAGAAGAACAACAATAAGTCTGATTCATCCACTTCTTCAGGAGGACATGCTTCTCCCCAAAAGAAGGACTCACATGACAAGCGTTCAGTCCGTACAGACTATCAGAAGAACAAGTCATATACACTCACTCCTGTATATCATAAGTTACATGAATATTTCTCTCTTCCTGAAAACGGACATTTCGTGAAGCGTAATGGAGAAATCGAAACATGGTGGTATCGTGAGTTGGTCCGCATCCCTGAGCATTATGAAGAGCATTTCTATGAAGTTGCCAGTTATTATGTGAAAGGTAAAGGCCAAGGGATAACACGACCAAACACCCGCTTAATAAAGGGAGTGCCTTTTGATTTGGAACTGATAACTTATGTTCTAACCGAGCATTTTGCTTACAACACTCCGTTTACAAGAATCGTAGACAAACTGTCTCATATGGGATTGAACATGAACACCAAAACTCTTGGTGTCATAGTCCATAAGATTATCACTTATATCCGTAAAGAGATGAAGGAGGTTTGGGAGTCAACTATCAAGAAGACCCACAACTGGATGATAGATGAAACCTCCGGACTAGTAGGAGTTAAAACAGATGAGGGTATCCGTAAATACCTGAAACGTTACTTTTGGGGAATCAAGGCTAATGTCCAAAAACTCGTGTGGTTTATATACGAGCACGGAAGCCGTGGCCTCAAGGCAATCCGTCAGTTCTTGGACAACTTCATCGGCTTCTTCACTACAGATGGTTATGTAGTATATAAGGTATATGATGACGAGGAACATCCAAACCAACATCGCTCAGCCTGCCTTACTCATATAAGGAGAAAATTTGTAGAATCCCTGGAGGAGAACCATTCCTTGTCAATGTGGTTTATAGATGAGATAGGAAGGCTTTTTGCAATAGAGCATGATTGCAAAAAGGCAAATCTAGATTCCGAGCAAGTCCGTTTGGAAAGACTCAAAAGGAGTCGTCCTATAATGGAACGGATTAAAGAAAAATTTGAGCAGTTTGCCAGATCAGGCTACAAAGGCTTAGGGACCTTGACAAAGAAAGCACTAAAGAATATCAAAGCAGAGTGGTCTGCAATGCAGACAATTTTGCAGGATGGCAATCTCGAGTTATCCAACAACTTGGCAGAACAAATGATGAGACACATCAAGCTGAATCTTAAAAACTGTCTGAATATCGGCAGTGAAGATTCTGCGCTTGACTATGCCTTCATGTTTTCTGTTATAGAGAGCTGTAGTATGAACAAGTTGTCTCCTGTATGGTACATCAAGGAGTTGGTCTCTCGTCTTACAGATAAACCATGCAGCCATGCTGAAAAGGAGGCAATCTTGCCATGCTTTATACAGAAATAAACGTTAAATTCAATCATTTTTTATTTTAACATCTTATGAACTGCCTTTGTTTAAAGGTGGTTCAGATGGTGTATGGAAATATAGATGGTTACACTTGTTTGAGCAATGCCGAGTGCAGCCGAAAATAACATGTGTGTAAAATGTATGAAACTTTTTCGATAAGTCATGAGCAAAGCAAGCTTGCTTGAACTTTGCCATGGCGAGAAAAAGTATGAAATAGTTAATAAACAAGTGAAAATTTTAACATCTCAATATATAGGCACTTGCAAGAGTGACTACAAAGGGCTATGCCCTAAATTGAGTACTAACTTGAGGAATTCAAAATCTGGAAAAACTTTCCGTCAGCTTTAGGCTCCCTTGAAGCCGTAAAGCAGAAGAACATAACAAAAGTGATAATATGGCAAAAGACAAAAAGAAAATAGGTGTAACAATAGGGTATATTAGCATTGTTATATTATTCCTCTCAATAGCAGGCATGGCAGCTTCTGTATGGGCAAAACCATATACGTCTATTCATGACACTGTAAAGGCAACAGTAGAGGCAGTGGATGACAACACTAAAACACTCGTTGTAACTGAAAATGCCCAATGCGTATTAGCTGCTTCTGAACATGTAGATACGCTTGCTATTAACGCTGTTTTTCTGCAAAAGATGCGTGAAAAAGGTGAGCTGTTGTCCGCTGACGAATTTGCTTCTCGTATTACCGACTACTACAACACCTTAGTCGCTGTACTGACAGCGTTGTTTGTACTGTTTACCATCGTGACGTACATGACTATCCGAAGCAAGTTTGATGGGAAGTTCGAAGAGAAGGCAAGTGAGTTCGAACACAAAGCAAGAGATCTTGAGGAAAAGCAACGGCAAAAGATTATTGATGAATTGCGCAGTATGCTCAGTGACTCCAAGAAAATAGATGAGGTTATCAAATCTGCTGTTGGTGGTCGTGTTGAGGATACAGTCCCAACAAAGGAGGAAGTGGATGATTTAACTTCTGACTTGGAAACGTGCGGAAAGAATATTGCCTGCCTTTCCACTGGTCTCACTGATATTAAGAAAAAACAACAGGAATTATTCAAGGTTGTTGCTGAAATCCAAGAACAAGTATCCAAAGGAGCCGTTGTTTGTAGTGATGCTCTTGATACAAAAGAAAAGGAAGCAACCGTCGAGGAAACACCTAATATACCAGAAGCAAAGGCAACACCAATGGAGGGGACTACAGATAAGGCTTCAAATAAAACTGAATTAAATGGGAACAAGGGGTAAAAGAAGAATTAATGTAGAACAGAGTGAGAGTGTACAGAATAATGCGCCCATTGTTCTGTTACGTTCTGCTTCTGATTTGAGGAGTCTGGGCTCTCATAATGATTGTTATGACGGCCTGGCCTTGGATGTGGAGAAACTTGTTAAGTTTATTCCAAATATTAAGTTAGAATATGCAGATATGGATTCTACATTGTCTGGCTCTCTCTCAAAAGAAGGAGCTATTTGGTTGATTCGTGTAAACAAGGTGCATAGCAAAACGCGTCAGCGTTTCTCTATTGCTCACGAATTAGGTCATTTTGTCTATCACAAAGATGACGAGAATGAGTTCGTAGATACTACGTTCTTCAGAGGTATGACCTCAGACAATCTGGAGTACACAGCCAACAAGTTCGCTTCTGAACTTCTTATGCCGGAAGATCAGGTGCGCCAACTGATTGGTAAAGATAACATCCGTAGCGTAGCGGAACTTGCTGAAAAGTTTGGAGTTTCTTCTGCAGCAATGCTTTATCGAGTGAAAGAGTTGAACTATAAGACCAAGGAGTAATGGATAAGAAGTACTGTGTTATTGCTAAAACAGCCCAAGCAGAACTGAGGGCAATGTCTAATCTTTCACATTATGTACTTGACAATATTTTACCTATTGTTGAGTTAACGCGAGGTCGCAAAACTACCGACAGAACTACAAAGGCAGTTACTTATCCTTATTTCAAGTTAATTGAAAGAATAAAGGAAATATATCGCGGCTGTGAAATTGCTTTTGATGTTACATCAATAGAGGCATTATCATCTCCCGAAATTGATGCTTTGTTTGGATATAACGATGGTTATGCCGAGTGGATTAAATTATTGGAAGATTTGAGAACTGGGGAAAGTTTCCTGTCTATCATTCCTTCTGTCCTCTTGAATTATGATGATGATAAATTCGAGGATAATGTCAAGGCTGAAATCAACCAATTGAATTCGAGGTTTGATAGTATTATGTTTCGTTACTCAATAGCGAATGAAGATGGTGCAGCAGACTTGAAATTGATTTCTGATAATTTCCCTGCTCAAAAGGAACTGCTTGTTGTTGTGGATTGCGAATATGTGCCCAATTCATCCATTAACTCTGCTATAGCCGCATGCAAGACCACTATACGGGCTATAAAGAAAGTCCTTGGACGCAGAAAATATAAAATAGTGTTGGTTTCAACCACCTATCCAAATAATGTAACAGAGACTAACGATGAACATGCTGATGACATACCTCTTCGCGAAATTGACTTGTACGAAGGTGTTATCAAAGAACACCCTGACATTATCTATGGTGATTATGGAACTGTGAATCCTCAACGTAATGATAATATTATCATGGCGAATGGTTGGTTACCGAAGATAGATGTTGCGCTTCCAAGATTGGTTTATTATAAGAGAGAAAGAAGACCCAAAGGAACAACCGCATATTCTTCAACCTACGAACTTGTAGCACGGCTTGCCACTGCCGATTCAAGATTCCCGTTAAGTCAGATTGATATATGGGGCATACGTCAGATTGTGGATTGCTCAATGGGTTCTGTACCTTCTTCACAACCTTCATTTTGGATTTCAGTACGAATGAATACACATATCTGTCAACAGCTATTAAGACTTGGTTTATAGCACATGGCGTTAACAATAAGACCTGCTGATATAATCAAAGCCAGAGTCATAGATTTATTGATAGAAAAGTTTGATGGCGTTATTATTGGCGACGAGGTAAAGTATGGTACCAGTCGTAAGATTGTTGATTTGCTGGCATTACATAATGGCAAAACTTATGCAATTGAGATAAAGAGCAGCAAGGATGATTTGAGGAGATTGCCTGAACAAATAGCAGAGTACTCTAAGATTTTTGACCACACATTGGTTTTTACCACAGCAGACCATTTGTCTAAGATTAAAGAGGTCGTAAAGTCAAAAATATCTGTTTTTGAACTTGGCGATAATGAGCAAATCAAAGGACGGTTGTTCGCGAAAAGAAACAAGGTTCTTAAAAGTGAGATGTTGGCCACAATGAATGCATCCTATATTCAAAAGAAACTGAGTATATCACAGTTTAAGGACTCTGATGATATACGCAAAAAAGCAATGCGTTACAAGAAAGAGGATATTCATTCATTGCTTTATAGGTACTTCTTCGAAAAATGTTCTATGTCATTTGAACTCTTTATGAAGGAAAGAAACAAAAGAACGGAGGTGGATGACCTTACGATTCTATCAAATAGGCTTAATGTAGAGTAGAATATTTAAAAAATGTGGCTATAGGACTATAAGCTCTTTACGCGCAGGGTAAGCACTCAAATCAGCACTTAAATTAGAAAGAAGTATCTTCGCAGCTGAATTTTAAACATCAAATTATGTACAGCAGCGAAGAAAATGTATGAAACTTTTTCGATAAGTCATGAGCAAAGCAAGCTTGTTTGAACTTTGCCATGGCGAGAAAAAGTATGTAATACTTAATAAACATGTGAAATTTTTAACATCTCAATATATAGACACTTGCAAAAGTGCCTATACAAAGGGCTATGCCCTAAATTGAGCACTAACAATCATGCAAATAAATCTCAATGATATAGTTTTGGCGTTCCGCAAGTATTGCCCTGACCACCCTTTGAAGATGATTGCGGACAATTTCTTTGATGAAACAGGTAGTATCAAAATGAATCTCATGGCAGAAGGTTCTTGGGCTATCAATTCTGTCTCAGCTATTGCACGGCCATTGCAGTTTCTAGCATCTTATAGCGAGAAAGCGTATAGAGATATGATAATCAATAAGGTTTCTGCTGCTGACAAAGAAACCTTTAATCTTCATAATCTCATCTCTGCATTCTGTGAACTGTCTGTTATGAACACCTTCATCTGTCGTAGTTCTGACCCAAAGTCATTTGTCTATGAAGATCGAGTTAGGGATGATTCTGATAAGAATGTTGAGTTTTCTATCAAGATGCAAGATTTTACGTTCAATGTGGAGGTGAAATCTGCAAACTTGGTGCTGGAAGACCAAGAAATTGCAAAATTGCTTAGAGAGAATCCTTCTGTTTTGATTATAGATGCTCGTATTCCTAATTATCAAGAGGTGGTAGATAAGGCTCAGATGCCAGTCCGTGGCTGTCTTGACAACAAGATAAAGGACTTTCTTGTGGATGCTAATAAGAAATTTAGCAAGAGTAATGGGGAAAAAGAGGTCAATTTATTGGTCATTTGTTGGGATGACAGAATACATCAAGCTTTGATGGCACTAAAAAGTCCCAAGGCGCAAGGATTGCTGACCGTCAACACTTATAGGCATGACAAACAAGGGAATCCTGAACTATATCCCAACATAGACTGTGTGGTAGTCAACAAGACCTATTCCTTGTTCAAAGAATATATTCTTGGCACTCTTTTTAGGAAATTTTCTCCTATATATCCAGTAGATCCATTCTTCATGTTATTTGGTGAAGGTTGCATCGTCAATCATAATCTCACTAAGGATAGGCATTTGATGCTAAAATCTATCATGCAACAAGAACTTATGATAGTTGATGAAACATTTGCAGATAGTTTGCCGCCTGTTAGCATTGCCACTATGAGCGATGGAGAGCCTAATACAATAAAATTTAGGAAGTACGAAATGTAATGATGAACAAAGTTTTAGATATGTCAACTCAATCATCAAATAACAACAAGCGAATAGCGAAGAAAACGTTGCTACTTTACTTCCGAATGCTATTTATGATGGCGATGTTGCTCTACATGTGTCGAGTCATATTGAATGCGTTGGGAGTGGAAAACTTCGGTATTTAAATTAAAATCCTTATAATAGTAAAAGCTTATGTGGAAAGATTCTGAAACAGCAGTCGATTATTTGAATTTCGATTATATCATCAACACCGTTATCAAGATTGTCCTTGATGACGAGCTGTCACCATCAAGTATTGGCTTGTATGGCGATTGGGGAAGTGGTAAATCGAGTCTGATGAGAATGGTCGATGAAAGGCTAAAAAATATGAATAACGATTCCATACTGACCGTAAGGTTTAATGGCTGGCTTTTTGAAGGATATGAGGATGCCAAGACTGCTTTGTGTGGAACTATTCTTGAAAAGATACATGATGAAAGAGGTGTGTCTGACAAGATTAAAGATAAGGTCAAAAAGTTATGGGACAAAGTTGATGTTCAGAAACTCTTGAGTAAAGGGATAAAGTATGGCTTGGATTATGCCTTGACTGGTGGAATGCTAAGCCTTACTGATATAACGGTATCGCAAATAACCAATGCATTAAAGAAAAAAGCGGAAGGAATCAACGAGGAGCAAATTACTGAAGCCCTTAACTCACTAAAGACAGACAATAGTATCCGAAAGGAAATAAAGAATTTCCATAAGGATTTTGAAGAGATACTTAAAGAGACAAAGATCAAACATTTGGTTATCTTCATCGATGAATTAGATAGATGTTCTCCAGAAACCATTTTGGATGTTATTGAGGCAATGCGCCTGTTCCTTTTTGCTAAGGGAACTTCTTTCGTTATCGGTGCAGATCAAAGGTTGATAGAGTACGCTATCAAGACAAAATACAAAGATGTTATAGGCAATAACCTTGATATAGGCAAAGAGTACATGGAAAAAGTAATCCAGTATCCTGTCAACATCCCTCCTTTGAGCACGAATGAGGTTGAACAATATATCTCTTGCTTGTTATTGGAAAAGAAATTAAACAAGACTGAGTTTGAAAGTGTTTTAGAAATAATCTGTAGCCTAAAGCCAATGGAGAAGTTTAATTATGCTTTGTTGGCTCAGAAGAATTCAGTCATAGCAGACCAATGTAAGGATTTGTTAGATTTATCACAGCAAATATCGTCAGTCTTGGCAAGGCAAATCAATGGTAATCCTCGACAATGCAAGCGATTCCTCAATACTCTCTTTATGCGACTTGATATGGCAGAGTCAAGACATGTTAAGTTGAAAAGGAATATCATGGCAAAGTTGATGCTCTTAGAGTATTTCTTCCCAGCTTTATATCAATTGGTTGTCAATTCGAAGAACAAGGATGAACTTGTAAAATTTGAGGAAGGTAAAGGCGATACTGGCATATTTAAGGACTATTGCAATGATGAATGGTTAAAAGCTTGGAATGAAATACAAGGAAAGGTTTCAGACGAGAACATAGGTGACTATTACTATTTCTCTAATTCAAGATTGACGTATAACCAGTCAGCATTATCGAAACTTACTCCTGATGGTCAAATCTGCTTAGGCAAATTGATGTCTAAAACAGATTCTAATCGCAATGAAGCTGAAAGAATGCTTAACGATTTGTCTCTTATGGATAGAAAGCAGATTGCCAATACTATATTTGAGCAAATGAAATCTGAAGAAGAATTAGACAAGGAGCTTCTCAAGTCTTATGTCTTGGTTATATCCTACAAGGATATGGTGACAGAAGCTTTGACACAGATTCAATCAATTTCAGCAAAGAGATATTCGAATGCACAAATTGTTGAAATGCAAAAGTTTACCAAAGTGTTGTCACCAGAAGAATTGAATGTAATGAAAACATATTTTGGAGAACGATTTGACCAAACGAGCAAAACAGTTAGTGGTTTAAGAAGAAAGAAGAATTAATATGGGAACATCCAGTTTATATAAAGGTCCAAAAAGTGCAGTCTTGTTGCCATCCGACTTTTCTGAAGATGAAGAGGTGAATGGTGAAGAACCGCAGGAACAGACCGATGATGAAGCGAATAATGAAGGCAATGATGAGGAAGAGCCAAAAGAATCTTTCCAGTCCGCCAAGCGTCTGTTGACACAATCTTTTAGGAATAGAAATACCAATGTAAAGACAGCTGTTCGTAGTTATGTAAAAGCTACTGGTGGATATAAGCAAGCAGCTCGACAGGCTCATGTCGCTCGTCAATTGACGGGCAAGATGTTTTACTTGTTGACTGGTTCTCCTGCTGATATCAAGTCAAGATTTGAAGAGATTGGAATACAGGTAGAAAATCGTCCTGTCAAAGATGTCTTGTCTGATATATGCCAGTACTTAGCACCTACACCTGACAGTCTGGAGGATACATTGGTAACTGATTCTTTAATGGAAGCTTTGTCAAAGTTGTATGAAACCATAGATGTGAAAGAAGCTTCTTTTGATGTAGTCAACAAAGAATTGCTGCAGAAGATGTTGATGCTATTTGTTAAGGAGTACATTTATCTGAAAATCATAAGAGACTGTTCTTATGGAGCATTAAAGAAATGCGAGTCAGTACGAGAGATAAAGGAAGGTGAGAAGAAAGTGAAAGATTATGTAGATTCTATAGTTGATGCAGTCCTCCCTTCTTATTTTGAAGAGGATGTAACGCAAGATGAAATAGTGACTGCTGTCACTGGCATGTATGAGGCTTGTTATAAAGAAGCAGAAAGGATATAGTTATGAGAAAAATAATATGTAAACTTTCCGATACGGACACATATTCAAAAGCTGGCTTTGCTGATGTATTTTTGAATAATCCAAGGTTTTTCAAAAATACATTGTGGAATAAAAGGAAGAAACAGCTGCAAACTGTTCCACACTTTTTCCAAGATGAGGCTTTGGACTTGTATTACATATCTCTTATTGTATACTATGCTGATTGCACGGAAAGGAGGTCTTCATATCCAGACAATTGGACACGTTCTTTCTTGATAGATATGCCAGTGTTGAAGAAGACGGCTTGGGATGCCAATAAAAGTATCTTGGAATCAGCATTGAATTTTCTCACTGGTGACCATTGGAGCTTTTCTTTTCGTGAAAGACCTTACTTGACGGAGAAAGAAGCCAAGTTCAAACAAAACCTATGGCACTTTAGAAAATCAAAGAAGCGTCAAGATACCAATGTACTGTGTATGTTGTCTGGCGGCTTGGATTCATTCATTGGGGCAATCAATTTCCTAAAAGATGGAGAACAACCACTGTTTATAGGAAATTATAATGGAGGCAAGGGAGTGAGCGTATATCAAAACAAGGTGATTGATAGTCTAAGTTATCACTTCCATTATGGCAGAGACAAATTCTTTCAGTTTTATGCTTCACCAGCAGGCTCTAAAGAAAATACGACAAGGTCAAGATCTTTTATGTTTTTCTCTCATGCCATCCTCTTAGCATCGGGAATGCAGCACACGGTAAAACTATGTATTCCTGAGAATGGTTTCATCTCCCTCAATGTCCCTCTTACAATCCATCGAGCAGGAAGTCTTAGTACAAGAACGACACATCCTTATTATATAGGACTATTGCAGACTTTATTGGATAACCTTGGAATCCAAGTAAAGATGTATAATCCGTTCCAATTCAAGACAAAGGGTGAGATGATGATAGAATGCAAAGATTTTGATTTCTTGAAAGACAATTTGCAATGGACTATGTCATGCTCTCATCCAGACTTGGGACGCTGGAAGGGGGAAAACGCTTCAAATCATTGTGGTGTTTGTCTTCCATGCTCTATACGTAGGGCTGCCATCTATAGGGCAGGCATAGCTGACAATACGATTTATCGTGATAGTAATTATCAAGATGCTGAGGCTGCTTTGAATCTTAGATCGTATCGGTTAGGACTATCCGAAAAATGTAATTCCATATTTGCCATCCAAAAGAATGGACCTATATATGATAGGCAAAAGGATTATGCAGCTTTATATGAGAGGGGTCGAAAAGAATTGTTGGATTTTCTAAAATCATTGTGATGAGGCTATATGATACGCATTATCATCTTGATTTGCAGAAAGACATAAAAGGTGCAATAGAAGAAATCAACAATCATAAGATTTTTACAATTGCAATGACCAATCTTCCTGTCTTATACGAAAAAGAACTGCAATACATGAGTCCTTACATAAGAATAGGATTGGGCTTTCATCCAGAATTAGTGGGAGAATATAAAAAGTATATCCCATTGATGTGGAAGAAAATGAATGAAACTCGCTATATAGGAGAAGTCGGATTGGATTTTACTGATTCAAGTTCCAAAGTAGATCAGTTGGATTTCTTTTCAGAATTGGTTGATAGATGTCGCAATGACCAAAACAAGATAATGTCTATTCATTCAAGGAAAGCAGAAAAGGAAGTCTTGGACTTATTAGGAAATGGTTTCGCATTTAAAGCTATCTTACATTGGTATTCAGGGAATATCAGCCAAGTGGAAGAGGCTGTTGAAAAAGGATGTTACTTTTCTATTAATGCAAATATGGTTAATTCTAAGAGGTTCGAAGCAATGATGAAGATTGTTCCTGCAAATAGAATTTTGCTTGAAACGGACAGTCCTTTCGGATTAACTAACGAAACTCATCATGAAACATTGGAACAGGTTGTTGATATTTTTTCTCAAAAGGTACACTTATCAAATGAAGAAGCAGAAATTAAATTTTGGGAGAATTTTCGACAACTTTTGAATTAAAACATGTATTAGTTATAAAATGACAATACAAGTATCTTAAATATTAAAGTGAAACAATAGTTCGTTAAAAATTGAGTATATGGCTACGCGGCCTTAGGCTGCCAGCCAATGAGTTCTTTGGTAAGTAAGCACTCTAATTAGGGCTTAAATTAGAAAGAAGTATCTTCACTGCTTACATTTAAAACATCTAATTATGTACAGCAGTGAAGATTTGGAACTTTTTCGATAAGTCATGAGCAAAGAAGCTTGCTTGAACTTTGCCATGGCGAGAAAAAGTATATAATACTTAATAAACAAGTGAAAATTTTAACATCTCAATATATAAGCACTTGTAAAAGTGTCTATACAAAGGGCTATGCCCTAAATTGAGTACTAACAATTAATCAGAATAAAAACTAATAAGATATGCAACTAATATTACTTTCAGGAGGCTCCGGCAAACGTCTGTGGCCTCTTAGCAACGATGCACGTAGTAAACAATTTCTTCCATTATTGGCTTCGCCAAATGGTGGTATGGAATCAATGATACAGCGTGTAGTACGCCAAATTCGTGAGGCAAAGCTTACAGACAATATAACGTTCGCAACCAATGCTGTGCAGCGTGACAGCATTATCAACCAGCTGGGCGAGGACGTTAATGTAGTGACAGAACCAGAGCGTAGAGATACATTCCCTGCCATTGCTCTTGCTGCAAGTTATCTTGCAAAAGAAAAGAAATGCAATGATGACGAGGTGGTTGTAATTATGCCTTGCGATGTATATACAGAATCAAAGTATTTTGCAACTATAGCCAAAATGGTAAAGGTTGTTGAGAATAATGTTGCCGACCTTGTGTTGATGGGCATCACTCCAACTTACCCAAGCGAGAAGTTCGGATATGTAGTTCCTGAATTAGTTACATCAAAAGAATCAGTCACTTCAACAGAATCAGTTAAATCAGTAGAATCCGTATTCACTAATGACTGTCTCCGTGTAGCACGCTTCACCGAGAAACCCAATGAGGAGAAGGCAAAGGAATTACTTAAGCAGAATGCCTTTTGGAATGGTGGTGTCTTTGCCTTCCGTCTTGGTTATATGATGAATATCGTAAACCAATACATACAAACAGAGACATTCCAAGAGACACACAAACGCTATACCGAGTTCCCTAAAATCAGTTTCGACTATGAGGTTGCCGAAAAGGCTGAGTCAGTAGCCGTTGTTCCTTTCACTGGTGAGTGGAAAGACCTTGGCACATGGAACGCATTATGCGAGGAATTGCCAAGCACACATATAGGCAATGTAATGATGGGAGACAACAATGAGAACACTCATGCTGTAAACGAACTTGGAATACCAGTATTCTGCAACGGACTGAAGGATGTTATAGTAGCAGCTTCTCCTGATGGCATAATGGTATGTGACAAACAAGACTCGGAGAAGATAAAGGACTATGCCAACAAACTCACTACACGTCCTATGTACGAGGAACGTCGTTGGGGAACCTATCGAGTATTGGATAACGTAGAATACGAGGACGGCACACGTTCATTGACAAAGACGATACACCTAAATGCAGGCAAGAACATAAGCTATCAGTTGCACCATCACCGCAGCGAGGTATGGACATGCGTAGAAGGAGAAGGTATCTTTGTCTTGGATGGCGAGCGCAAAGATGTAAAGCGTGGTGATGTGATGAATATATCAGTAGGACATCTCCATGCCATTAAAGCCACAACTGACTTGACATTCATAGAAGTACAGATAGGCAATCCACTTGTGGAGGAAGATATAGAGAGATTCGAATTTGAATGGTAAATAAAGAAGAGTAATAAGCATTTCAATAATATACAACATAAAAGCAAATTTTTAATTTATGAGCAAACAGAACATTGCCCTAATCACGGGCGTTACAGGACAGGATGGTTCTTATTTGGCAGAGCTGCTGTTGGAAAAAGGTTATGATGTACATGGCGTTATCCGCCGTTCCTCAGTTGATTATCGTGAGCGCATCGCTCATCTTGAGGGGAAACCACACTTTCATCTTCACTATGCCGATCTTGGCGACTCTATGTCTATCGTAGGTGTTGTGTCAGAGGTTCGTCCAACAGAGATTTATAATCTTGCAGCACAGAGTCATGTACAGGTAAGTTTCGACTCTCCAGAGTTTACAGCAGATGTGGATGCAGTAGGTGTACTTCGTATAATCGAGGCAGTGCGCAAGGTAGGACTTACCAATACATGTAAGATATACCAAGCTTCCACCTCCGAGCTTTACGGCAAGGTGGAGGAGGTTCCGCAGAATGAGAACACACCTTTCCATCCTTTCTCACCTTATGCCGTTGCCAAGCAGTATGGCTTCTGGATCATAAAGGAGTATCGTGACGCATACAACATGTTCTGCTGCAACGGTATTCTCTTTAATCATGAGAGTGAACGTCGTGGCGAGACCTTCGTTACACGTAAAATTACTCTTGCAGCTGCCCGTATTGCCCAGGGCTTGCAGGAGAAACTCTATCTTGGCAATCTTGACTCATTGCGCGACTGGGGTTATGCCAAGGACTATGTTGAGTGTATGTGGCTTATCCTTCAGGCTCCAAAGCCAGAGGACTTCGTTATTGCTACTGGTGTTCAGCACAGTGTGCGTGAGTTTGCCCAGCTTGCCTTCCATTATGTAGGCATCGAACTGAAATGGGAGGGTAAGGACGAGAACGAGAAGGGTATCTGCGTAAGCGGACCAGAGAACCTTATAGGCAAGACTCTTGTTGAGGTATCTCCCGACTTCTATCGTCCTACCGACGTAGTGAACCTTTGGGGTGACCCTACCAAGGCTAAGGCAAAGCTTGGCTGGAATCCTAACACTACCTCATTCGAGGAGCTTGTAAAGATTATGGTTGACCATGATATGGCAAAGGTTGCATCTGAGGGTGCTGCTGCCAAGGTAAGAATGAACTTGGCTGAGTATTTGGAAAAGGGAATTGTGAAGTAATTATGTTAAGTAAAGACAGTAAGATATACATTGCGGGACACCACGGACTTGTGGGTTCCGCTATATGGAACAACCTTAAGGCTCGTGGCTACAACAATCTTGTAGGCCGCAGCCATAAGGAGTTGGACCTTACAGACCAGCAGGCCGTTACGCGCTTCTTTGATGAGGAGCGTCCTGATGCTGTTGTATTGGCAGCCGCTTTTGTGGGCGGCATCATGGCTAACTCTCTCTACCGTGCCGACTTCATCATGCAGAACATGAAGATGCAGTGCAATGTGATAGATAATGCCTATAAGCATGGGGTAAAGAAGTTGCTATTCCTTGGTTCTACATGTATCTATCCAAAGAATGCTCCGCAGCCTATGAAGGAGGACTGTCTGTTGACATCGCCTTTGGAATATACCAATGAGGAGTATGCCATTGCAAAGATTGCGGGATTGAAGATGTGCGAGTCGTACAATCTGCAATATGGCACCAACTATATAGCAGTTATGCCGACTAACCTTTATGGACCGAATGACAACTTCCATTTGGAGAACAGTCATGTTATGCCGGCAATGATGCGCAAGATATACTTGGCAAAGCTCATTCATGAAGGCGATTGGCGCAGCATTGAGGTTGACATGAACAAGCGTCCAATAAATCCGACTGACAAGCTTCGTGCAATAATAGGGGAGGGTAATGTTGATGGAAGCAACTCTCATGAACGAATCTTGAAGGCATTGGAGTTTTATGGTATATATAATAATAAGGTGGTGCTTTGGGGTACAGGCACTCCGCTTCGTGAGTTCCTTTGGAGCGAGGACATGGCAGATGCAAGTGTGCATGTGCTCTTGAATGTTGACTTCAAGGACATCATTGGTATCGAGAAATACAGCAGCGTGTTCTATGGAGCAAAGGCAGATGGAGCCGTTGACAGAAACAACTCAGAAGGTCGTGGCGGTGCAATTCCATCATTAGGCGAGATACGCAACTGCCATATCAATGTAGGTACGGGTAAGGAACTTACCATTCGTGAACTCTCAGAACTTGTTGTAAAAGCCGTTGGCTTTGAAGGCACAGTAGAGTTTGATACCACAAAGCCTGATGGCACAATGCGCAAGCTTATTGACGTAAGCAAGCTCCATTCGCTTGGTTGGACACATAAGGTGGAGATAGAGGATGGCGTTCAGAAACTCTTTGAGTGGTATAAAGACAGCCTCAACAGCTAATGAAGTCAATCGTAACACGTAAATACCTGATTCCGTTTGCCCTTGTAGCATCCCTGTTCTTTTGTTGGGGATTTGCTCATAGCATACTTGATGTGCTCAACAAGCATTTTCAGAACATGCTGGAAATCTCCAAGACCCGTTCTGCCCTTGTACAGGCAATGGTATATGGAGGCTATTTCATCATGGCAATTCCGGCAGGTGTCATCATAAGGAAATGGGGCTACAAGGCAGGTGTAATCACAGGACTTATACTATATGGTATTGGAGCACTCCTCTTTGTGCCTGGCGAACGGATGATGTCATTTGAGTTCTTCCTGCTATGTCTCTTCATCATCGGTTGTGGACTCACATGTTTGGAGACCGCTGCCAATCCTTATGTCACAGTGCTTGGCGAGCCAGATACAGCAGCTTCAAGACTCAATCTCGCCCAAAGCCTTAATGGATTGGGATGGATAGTAGGTCCATTGGTGGGCGGACTTATCATCTTTGGCGATTCAGGTTCAGTGGCACTCCCTTATGCGGTCATAGGAATCGCAGTGCTTGTTATAGCAGTACTGTTCAGCCGTATGCAGTTGCCCGAGATTGTGGATACTTCCACCTCCGAGAAAGCAGGTATAGACAAACTCAGTAAATCAGCACCTTACCTTTGGGGCCTTGTTGCCCTCTTTGCTTATGTGGCAGCCCAAACAGGCGTAAACAGTTTCTTTATCAATTATGTTACTGAAGCCTCAAGCACAATAACTAATCAGCAGGCGGCCCTGATACTCTCCTTTGGAGGCATGGGCTTCTTTCTGGTTGGCAGACTCTTTGGCACATGGCTGATGAACTACCTCTCAGCCCCACGCCTGTTGCTGATATGTGCCGTGGGTGCCATGATATGTATGATAGGTGTGATATGTGGCGGAACCGTCGGACTCATATCATTGATAGTGACCTATCTGTTTGAGAGCATAATGTTTCCAACAATCTTTGCCCTTGCCCTTCAGGGACTAAGCACTTCTGCCACCAAGCGCGGTTCGTCCTACTTGATCATGACTGTTGTGGGTGGTGCAATCGCTCCCATACTAATGGGATATATAGGCGAGAACAATATGGCCATCGGCTTTATCATTCCCCTTGTCTGCTACCTTGTAGTAGCTACTTATGCTAAAAAAATCAAAAAGACTTATGAATAAGAAAGTATTTGTTAGCGGATGTTACGACCTGCTTCACAGCGGTCATATAGAATTCTTCCAGCAAGCATCACAATTTGGCGACCTCTATGTGGGCATTGGCTCAGACGCAACCTACCAAGAGTACAAGCATCGCAAACCGATGTTCCCGCAGGAGGAACGCCTTTTTATGGTGAAGAATGTCAAGGCTGTAAAGGATGCCTATATCAATCAAGGCAGCGGTGTGCTTGACTTCATTCCTACACTTGATATGGTTAAGCCCGATATATTCATTGTTAATGCTGAGGGTGGTTCAGACGAAAAGCGTCAGCTTTGCAAGGAGCGTGGTATAGAATACGTAGAACTTCAGCGCACACCTCATGCCGGACTTCAAGCACGTTCCTCGTCTTCATTAAAGGCGGAGTTGTCAAAGGCAAGCGACGCTGATGCCTCAAAGGGCGACAGCTGTGGCATACCTACACGTCTTGACTTGGCTGGCACATGGATCGACCAGCCTTATGTGTCGGTGTTTCATCCGGGTTGGGCAATAACAATATCCCTTGAGCCTACCTTTGAGGTACGCGACCGTTGTGGTTTGTCTACATCTACCCGCAACATGATTAAGAAGATCTGGCCTGTAAAACTCCCAAAGATGGACCCAGAGATGCTTGCTCGTCTTGTGTTCTGCTTCGAGAACAATCCCGAGCGTGAGGATGGTCATATCTCTGGAGCACAAGACTCCATAGGCATTTGCGTTCCTGGTCTCTGTCGCCATTACTACGACAATAAATTCTGGCCTAAGAAGATTGAGAATACCAATGATGAGATGACTCTCCGTTTCCTCGAAGACCATCTTGTAATGGTTCCTCTTGAGCCTCGCCGTCCCGGTTGCTCAGTTGTGGAAGGCAAGGACATTACTCCTGCCAAGGTAAAAGCACTTGCCGATGCTGCCGACGCTTGTTGGTCGGCAATTCTTGCACATGACTTGCAGGCTTTTGCTTCAGCATACAAGGCATCATTCAATGCTCAAATAGCTATGTTCCCTGCAATGGTTAATCCTGTGGCTTACGGCAAGCCATGTCCAGAGGCAAGCGTGGAACCGTATATACAGAAATATAGCGCCATGTCTGGTGTACTGGCATGGAAGATGCCTGGAGCTGGAGGTGGTGGCTATTTGGCATTGGTTGTGGAAGACGCTAAAGCATTTGCGCAAAAACATCGCGAAGCCATAGAACTGCATATTCGAAGAGTGTAATAGTTATGTAAATAAGGACGCTTGCTATGCTTTCGAGCGCTCCATATTAATGACGAAATTACATGGTGATGATACTTTGACATTAGTGGATAAGCGGAAACGTGTAATTGAGAGTGTAATTCCTTGTCAATTTTTAGTTGCGTCACTTGTATTAAGTATGTGTTCATATATAAAAATAGATATGATTACATACTATATCAATATTAAAATATAGGGGATAGGAATTAATTTTCTCTCTTACCCTCCTATATAAGACTTTAATAGTTCCAGATGTTAATTATCAATCAATAATTTAATAAGTCAATGGAGGTGGGTACTGAAAAGTGCAAAAACTCTACAGGAAGCCCAAATTGACAGCCTACATAATCAAAAAAATGTCGCAAAATTCAAATAATAAACGTATAGCAAAGAACACAATGTTTATGTATATGAGGATGCTACTGATAATGGTAGTATCTTTGTTTACAAGTCGTGTGGTTTTGCATACTCTTGGTGAACAGGATTTTGGAACCTACAATATAGTTGGTGGTGTTGTCGTAATGTTTACTTTTATAAGTAGTGCGATGGCTACAGGTACGCAACGCCATTTGTCCTATGAGCTAGGTAAATCAGAAGGAAATGTTCCTGTAATTTTTTCAGCTTGTGTTAATATTCATGTGTGTTTGGCTTTTGTTATTTTAATTCTAGCTGAAACTATAGGGCTTTGGTTTGTCAATGTAAAAATGAATTTACCATTAGACCGTATGGACGTGATAAATTGGATATACCAATTTTCTATATTGTCATGTATGGTAAGTATAATACAGGTACCATTTACGGCAGCAATACTTTCACATGAAAGAATGTCGTTTTACGCGTATCTAAGCATATATGATGTACTTATGAAGTTGGGTATTCTTTATATCTTGATGACTTTGTTGGTTGACAAGTTGTTGCTGTATGCTATATTACTATTGGTTGTACAAATAACCACATTCACGATCTATATTATTTATTGTCGTGTTAAATTGAATGATATAAAATATGTAAGAATAAGAGATACTAAACTTTATAGAAAACTCCTCTCTTTTTCGGGTTGGGCCTTATTTGGTTCTTTTGCCAATGTGGGTTATCAACAAGGTGTAAACATAATTGTTAACTTGTTTTTTGGTGTTGCTCTTAATGCAGCAGTAGGAATTGCCAATCAGATAAATTCTGCTGTTATGCAGTTTGTTACTGGTTTTCAACAAGCATTGAATCCACAGCTAGTTCAGGCGGAGGCCGCAAAGGATAGAACACGTCAAATGGATCTAATTTTCAAGTCTTCAAAGTTTTCATTCTTAATAATGGTATGTATAACATATCCTTTACTTGTAAATCTTGATTATATTCTAAGACTTTGGTTGGGTAATTATCCTACATATACTAATGATATATGCTTGTTTATAATGCTCGGAGCATTACTTGAAACTATTTCTGGTCCTCTGTGGGTAACGATCTTTGCAACTGGTAAGATAAAAATTTATCAGATAATCATAAGTGCCATTCTTTTACTGAATCTTCCGCTTTCGTATATTGGAGGAAAACTAGGAATGCCACCTCATGGAATGTATTTAATAAGAATAGCCATTTTCATTATAGCGTTGGTGGTTAGATTGAATTTCCTTTCAAGATATATAAAGTTGAATAACAAGTTGTTTCTTAAATATGTAATTTTACCTCTATTTATAATTTTTGTAGTGTTATCTGGAATTTATATTACTGTCCAATTTTTCCAAATGCAGGCGAACTCATTTATGCAGTTCGTATATCAAACAATGATCCATTTAGTGATAGTATTAATTTGCATAATGGGAATAGGATTAACTCATGGAGAAAGGATATTTGTTGTTACTAAAGTTAAAAATTTAATTAAAAGTAAATGGAATTAATATGCTCACATGAAAAGTGCACGGGATGTCAAGCCTGTCGTATGGCATGTCCAAAACATTGTATTAGTATGAAGGAGGATGATAAGGGAAACATCTATCCTGCTGTTGATCAAACTCTATGCATTGATTGCAGACGATGTCAGAAAGTATGTCCTTCTCTGAATCCTCCTGTTTTTTCTAAGCAACCTCTAAAAGTCTATGCAGGATGGGTAAAGGATAAAAAAGCGCGTAAGTATAGCACTTCTGGAGGTATATCATACGTGCTGTCAAAGCATTTCCTTGAGAAAAAAGATGTCTTTTGTGGTGCATTATGGACAAATGATGGAGCTGTACATAAACTATCTTCTGATATTGCAGATATAAAAAAATATCAGGGATCTAAGTATTCACATAGTGATGTAAAGGATTGTTACAAGGAGATCCGTGAGGAGTTAAAATTAGGACGTCATGTGTTATTTACAGGTACACCATGTCAAGTTGCTGCTTTAAGAAAATACCTAAATAAGGAGTATGAAAATTTGTTTACCGTTGATATAATTTGTCATGGTGTTCCATCTCGTAGAATTTTGAGAGATCGCATTAAGGATATTGAGCAAGAACATGGGAAAAAGGTTGTTGAGATGCGTTTCCGTGATAAACAACCTGATCAGTTGCATACATGCTGTAAATACATTTTTGAGGATGGAACTTTTGTTCTTCATGAATATAGTAAAGACTTTTTTTTCCGTTCATTTGTAGATAATTATGCACTCAGAGAAAATTGTTTTAACTGTAATTATTCTCGTATACAGAGAGTGTCTGATATTACTATAGCCGATTTTTGGGGTTATCAACCGAAATCGCTTAAGTTTATTAAGTATGAGTTGGGCGTGTCTATTATAATCGTGAACAATGAAAAGGGAGAGAGGTTGATAGATATGGTTAAAGATTCTATTGTTTATGAAGAAAGAGATTATCATGAATGTATAAACAGAAATATGTATAAACCCCAGTTGAAACCTGATGATTATGATTTATATTGGACGGACTATGAGCGAGGAAATATACCCAAAAGTGAGATACAAAGGAAGTATTTAACTTCTCCAACGCCTTTTCTTACGACGTGGAAATATGAAATGAGGAAATTCGTAAATGCTTTCTTTCCTGAGAATTTTATGAATAAAGTAAGAGCAATTTTAAAAATAATTAGAAAAATAAGATGATGAATATTCGACAGTTTATTTACAAATATTTGTGGTGGACGTATCGTCCGATTAAGAGTTTATATAAGGAATATAAAACCAAAAGATATAATCTGAGTGAAATAGAGAGAGTACGAGAAGAAAGTAAGGTATCCACAAAACGTATCTTCTATTTAGGTATTACAGAACAACCAAATCTTGGAGATATGGGACAACATTATTGCATAAAGAAATGGATAAAAGAAAACTATCCTGATTATGCAATGATTATGGTGGAAAGTAAGGTTATTACTAATCCTGCTACTACTAATGCTTTTTTTGATATGTTTAAGAGTATTTTCAATGAAACAATTGATAGAATTGTTATTCAAAGTGGATATTGTACACAGGATTTGGGAGGCGATCATCCATTGATGCATCGTTTGGTTTGTGAACAAATGAAGACTGCAAAAATACTTATGATGCCTCAGACCATTTACTTTCAGCATGAGGAAAATCGTAGAATCTGTTCAAGAAACCACAACCAAGCTAAAAATATGTTGTTCCTTGCTCGTGACCAATATTCTTATGAGCAAGCAAAGGAAATGTTTCCTGACATTCATGTAGAAGCTTTTCCAGATATTGTAACTACGCTTATAGGAACCTTATCGTTTAATAATAAGCGTAATGGTGTGTGTCTCTGTACCCGAAACGACGGAGAAAAATTGTATAGTTATGAGGAAATAGAAAGATTGGAAACTCGATTGAAATCAAATGACATTTCTGTATTTTGTAAGGATACACAAGGGAAAAGTCCATTTAAAGAAATTCGAGCAAATTTGCGAAGTTTTATAGAAAGAGAAATAGAAAGTTATTCTCATTTTAAGGTTACAATAACCGATAGATATCATGGTACTATTTTCTCACTTTGTGCAGGAACTCCTGTAATTATAATTAAAACTACAGACCATAAAGTAACAACTGGTGCTGATTGGTTTAAGGGTGTATACGATGATTATGTTTATGTGGCAGAGGATCTTGATGATGCTTACCGCTTGTTTAATATTGTAATAAATAAAAAATTGACAAATCATCTTTCTCCTTATTTTAAGGTGAACTATTATGACAAACTAAAGAATTTATTTGAATAAAAAATAAAACTATGCGAGTGTTGTTTACTTCGCATTTGTTCTACGATGAGCCAGGTTATAGTGGTGGAAGTTGGATAAATGCATTAATGGATTTATTGAAGGATATTAAAGGTATAGATGTTGGTATTATATATCCATCCTACAGTAGAAATGAGCCTTATTGTGCAAATGGTATAAGTTATTTTCCTGTAAAAATAAGACTAAACCCGTTTATAAAGATAAAACACACTTTTTGCACTTCTGCCCAATTAGTGAAGGATGATAATACTGTAAAAAAGTATGTAGAATATTTCAAACCGGACATTATACAGATGTTTGGATTAGAGACCATCGTTTCGAGTATTGTGAAATGTATAACAACAGTTCCTGTTGTTGTACATATCCAAGGAATATGTGAACCATGTCTTAAGGCATGGTTTCCAAAAGGATTTACGAAATACAATGTATGGAATCGTTATCCATTCAAACAGAGATTATTAAGAAAAACAATTGTTGATAAGTACTATAGATTTAGAAATCTTACTAAGATAGAGAAAGATAATTATAGATGTTACCATTATTATTTGGGAAGGACGCAATGGGATAAGGATATGAGTCTTAAAAATTCCCCAAATCGTAAATATTATGTCTGTAATGAAGTAATTAGGTCTGATTTCTACGAGCAAACATGGCATAAAAGAGAAGGATTACGTTTGGTTTCTATAAACAATGGGGAGTTGTATAAAGGATTTGATACTATTCTTTTAGCAGCCCATAGTTTGACAAAGAAAGGTATCTCTTTTGTGTGGGATGTTTATGGTATTTCTGCCAATGCCCCTATCATAAAAATAGTAGAAGAAATTTTGGGATATAGTTTTAATGAAAACAATGTACGATTTAATGGAAAGAAAACAGCATCTGAACTTGCTAAGGAACTTTCAAGTGCTACATTTTATGTTCATCCATCGCATGTAGATAATAGCCCTAATTCCTTATGTGAAGCACAAATAGTAGGAACACCTACAGTTTCTACTTATATAGGAGGAATTCCATCACTCGTCAAAGATGGAGTTACTGGATATTTATTTGATGATGGTGATTTTGAACAATTGAGCAACATTATAGCTGGTAAATATATGTTAGATGACGAGTTGACTAATATTTCATTGAAAGCTAAACATGTAGCTTCCTTGCGACATGATAGGAGTGGAATTGTTGAAAATTTATTAAAAACTTATCAAAAAATAATATTAGACTTTAATGAATACACTGACAAATAATATAAGACAGGCATTACTTGTAATTCTTTTCACAATGGCCCTTTTTGCAAGTTATCCATATGTGTTTAGTCAATTTATAGCAATGCCAAATCCCATTCTGTTGAATGGTACAATATTGTGTGCAACCTTTTTAATAGTCATCACTGCTGGAAAGAAATTTATTACGTTTCCACCAAAAATAAATAAAATTGTAATAATACAATTTGTAGGATATTTTCTACTTGGAATAATTCATAATGATAAGCTTGATTTTGTAAGGTGCTATTTTTTGATAATAGTTTATTTGCTTCTTTTATGTTTGTATAATGCTGGTACACTTCTTAAATATATTAAATTTAATAACTATTTGTTGTCGTTGCAATGCATTTTAGGAGTAGTTGCTTTTATTTTATTCTTCATTGGACAATTATCCCCTATTTTCCCTTTTGAGAATACAGATGGAAGAATAGCTTATTGTTATGGTCTGACTTGTTCAAATGCTGTTGTTGATAATGTAATAAGAGTTGCTGGTTATTTTGATGAGCCTGGATCATTAGCCTTTTGGGGTATTTATGCATTGATTTTAAATAAAACTTTTATAGAAAATAAAAAGGTAGAAGCAATATTAATATTTTGTTTATTGTTTACATTATCGGTTGCATATTATATTCAAGTTTTATTGTACGTATTATTGTATTATGGTTCAACAATAAAGAAAAATAAATTATATATAATATTTATAGTGACATTACTTGTAGGCTTTTTTGTATATGTAAATAATAATAGCGGGTCCACTCTTTATAAGTTAACAATAGGACGTTTTGAGGTTAATAAAGGTAGTGTGACAATAGAATCGGAACGTTCTTTGTTGGCCGAAAGAGCTATAAGTGTTTTTGAAAGCAGTCCAGTTTTTGGAGTTGGGCAAACTAATATTAGAAGTGGTGAATATATGGGTGATAATGAATATGAATTATTAGCCTCTGACGGTATAGTCGGGATGTTTCTAATATATTTCCCACTTCTTGTTGTTGCAAGAGGTCGGAAATCTCGTAAAAAGTTTTTGTTTGCTTCCACTATTCTTTTTGCAGGTTATCTTCAAAGGCCTTTTCATTGCTCTGTTATTCATTTTGCTATGTTTTACATATATGTTATAACTGCAATACTATATTTTAATAATAAACTTTATATTCAAAACAGATAATGTACGATTTTATACTTTTTGAAACTCTGTATAATAGTATTAATCATTGTACAGATTTGTGTAATATAGCTCGTCTATTGCGTGATAGCGGTTATCATGTAGCGATTGCAGATGTTTTTCATGAGTCAGAATACTGTAAGGTGGAAGGTATTCCACATGTTAAAGTTAATGCAAAATGTAAGGCTTCGTTACGTCCCAGTTCTGCACGTACTTCTGTTGGACGCTATTATGAAAATCTAAAAAATAGATATATAATTGATAGGTATTTATGTAAAGTCATTGATGAATTGGTTCCTATTACAAAGTATCTTTATGCTGGTACAATGATGATAGGAATGCCGTTTATGTGGTTGAAGAAAATACCTAAAGACAAAACTGTTTTTTTCTGGGGTCTAAGAAGTTATTATTTAACGTATTACAAGAGATTGCATCTTAAATATGAGACATTCAGTTCAAAAATAATATCTAATTATTATCTACATAGTAGTAATGTTCGTTTGTTTGTATCTGATGAAATTATTAGGAAGGAATTTCTTGAGCTTGGTTTTCAATCATGGCAATTAGTTCTCAGACCAGAGCGTGTGATAGATGAATATACTGGTAAGAGAGTAGGAAATGAGAAAAGAGAACAAGATGGAAAATGTAAAATATTGTGTATTGGCTCTTTACGGCCTCAAAAACGTGTAGATTTATGTATACAAGCTTTGAATGAGCTAGGTGATAAAGACATATTGTTTACAATTGCAGGAAAAGCTTCAGAAGAGCATGGTTATAGCAAACGAATTGCAGAATTGATAGATGGACATAATAATATTAAGCGTATAGATAGGCGTTTGTCAGATGAAGAGTATAATTTGCTTATAAATACTTGTGACTATCTTTTACTTTGTGACGAGAAACAGTTATCGTCAGTAACTAATGGTACAATGTCGGAAGCCCTTCTTGCAGGTAAGCCTATAATTGCGCCTGATTATGACCCTTATAAAACAATGGTTAATAAATATGGTGTAGGCATTTTGTATGACATTAAAAGTCCAGTTTCTATACAAAATGCTCTTGTTAAGGCAAAAAATACAGATCCTGTAATGTTTAAAAACGATATAAATCAATTTGTATCGACATTAGAGTATCCATGTGTTCTGAAAAAATTCAAATCAGAAATTGTTTTATCTTTAAAATGATAAATATGAAACAACTACAATATTTGTTTTTTAAACTTCTTTCAAAAGTATTTCATAATAATGAAATCAAGCATAATTTTCTGAGACGGCAAGGAATACAAATCGGTGGGGGGGGGAATATTGTTGCGAATATTTGTACCGCAGAAAGTTTCTTGATACGTATTGGAAATAATGTTACAGTTGCAGAAGACGTACAGTTTGTAACTCATGATAATAGTATAATGAAGGTGAGTCCTTCATGTTATAATTTATTTGGTTATGTTGTCATCGGAGATAACTGTTTTATTGGTCAAAGGTCTACTATTATGTATGGAGTTACCCTTGCCAATAACATTATAGTAGCTTCTGGTAGTGTTGTCTGCAATAGTTTTAATGAAGAACGGATTATTATAGGTGGTAATCCTGCTAAAAAGATAGGAACATGGGACTCATTTATAGCAAAATCTCAGGATATGGCAATGAGTCGCTATGAAGTAAAAGAAATGATGATAAAGCATCCTGAGAAGTTTGTCAAAAAAAAGATACGAAAATGAATAACCCACTAGTAAGTATTGTTGTCCCTATTTATAATATGGGTGATAAAATAGAATTGTGTGTTAAGTCGATACTTTGCCAAGACTATTCTAACTATGAAGTTATTTTAGTTGATGATGGCTCGCAAGATAATAGTCTTGAAGTATGCAATAGAATTGCATCGACATCACAAATCGTAAAAGTTGTACATACAGAGAACCGTGGATCTGGTCCTGCTCGCAATTCTGGTATTGATTGTGCAAAAGGAAAGTATATATATTTTCCTGATGCAGATGATTATATTGAACCGAATACATTAACAATTCTTGTTAGGTCTATACAGGAGAAGGAGGCTGATTTGGTTGTTTTTGGATTTCGAAATGTAAATACTAAAGGTTTCACAACATCTGTTAAACAATATCCGGACTTATTTAAAGACGGAAGTGAAATACGAGCGGATTATAAAGATTATATGACGACAATGTCTAAATATGGAATACAGGGTGCTCCTTGGAATAAATTCTTTGATTTGGACGTTATTCGTAAAAATGATGTTAGATATCCTTCTTTGAGACGCCATCAAGATGAAGGGTTTATAGGGCGTTATATGTGTTATGTTAAACGTGTACATTTCATAAGCGATGTGCTTTATACATACTATACAAATGACTTAACGCTTGAATGGAAGAAATATCCAGTGGATTATATTGATGCAGTTATAGGTTTGAATGAAGTGCGTAAGGAAACAATCTTGACATGGAATAAAAATGATAAGATTACACATGAACTTATATCAAAAGAATATATCTGTAATGTTATAAAGTCATTGGAGTTGTCTTTCTCTCCTAAAATGAATTTTGACAGGAAACAAAGAAAAAAATGGTTACGTCAAGCAATTGATAAGACAGGTATACGCCATGTCGCAGAACCTAGTTTTTTGCGTCCTTATCAAAAGATAATGATGGCAATAATAAAACGTATGCCTTTGCCAATATTATATTTGGCATTATATGGAAAAGTTTCTATAGAATTAAAAAAGAAAAAATAAAATGGCTCCTACTATTTCAGTAATTGTCCCCGTATATAACGCTGAGAATTATGTTGGTCGTTGTATAGAGAGCGTGCAAGCTCAGACATACAATAATTGGCAGATGATTCTCGTTGACGATGGGTCTAAAGACAAAAGTCTGGAGATTTGTCAGAAATATGCAGATGTGGACGACCGTATCAGTGTGATACACCAAGAAAATGCAGGTCCTGGTATAGCCCGTAATACGGGAATAGCAAAGGCTTCGGGTAATTATGTTGTTTTCATCGATTCAGATGACTATATAGAAAAGGATTATTTTCAACTCCTTTCGAAGCATGATGAAGATGTTGTTTTTATCAACGTTCGTGACGTTGATGAGGATGGATGTGTGCTTAAGGAGGATTTTATGGCTAAGAACAAAAATCTCTCAATAGAGACAATTTTGCGTCGTCAGATGACAGGCAAAATTGATTGGGGTGGTGTAAGAAAGGCCTTAAAAATAAATATTCTACGAGATAATAATGTAAAGTACACGAAACATAAAATCGGCGAGGAAGCACTGTACAGTTTTCAAGTATTGTGGTATGCGAAGTCTGTAGCGTTTATTGACAAGCCTCTTTATAACTATGTGCAAAGATGTGACAGCCAGTCTCATTTAAAGGTGGATGATCCTTGGGGAGGAGTGGCTTTAGCAATGAAAGATAAAGTGCAGGAAATGGATTTGTATCCTAAGTTCGCTAACACCATCAATGCTTTTCTTCTCACGGCATCAGCTGTTTCTGCCAATTGTCTTGCCAATAACTATCCGCTTTCTTCATATCTTACCGAAGTAAAGAGATGTAGAAGACATTTGGAGGAGGTAATAGATAGAAAATATCCAATAGATAAAAATAATATGAGTGGCAAGGCCCACATTGTGGGATGGCTGCTGCAACACGGTTTTTATTTATTGATTTGGGTATTGGCAAAGCTTAAGGCTATGAGAAAATAACCTTTTCATTCAATTATGATAATAATACTTGATGTGACTTGCATGCTCGTTGACAACTATTATGTAAAATTAGATTAAGATGAAAAAAATAGCAGTAATTTTACCTGTATACAAGAACGATAAAGTTCAGTATATAAAACTGTCGTTTGACAGTATTCTAAATCAGACATATAAGGACATTCACCTCTTTATTGGGGTGGATGGTCCTGTTGGTAAGGATTTGGAAGAGTGTTTGAAAATGTATGAGCAGGATGAGCGCGTGACTGTGGAATGGTTTAAGGAAAATCGCGGTCTTGCCATTGTGCTGAACGATTTGCTTGACATCTGTTTCAAGGAGGGTTATGAGTATATTGCCCGAATGGATGCTGATGACATCTCGATGCCTGAGCGTTTTGAAAAACAGATGGCTTATCTGCAACAACATCCTGAAATAGACGTTGTGGGTGGAGCCATTGAGGAGATTGACGAGAATAGCGAGAGTAGGGGAAAGACAATAGTATATCCGTTGACATCGGATGATTGCTATAATTTCTTTGCACGCAGAAATCCTCATGCTCATCCTGCTGTGATGTTCCGTAAGAGCTTCTTTGACAAGGCTGGATGCAAGTACCGCCCAGAGTACAGACAGAACCAGGATACCATGCTTTGGCTTGACGGTATGAAGGCAGGAACAAAACATGCCAACTTGCCGGATGTAGTGTTGCGCTTCCGTTTCACTAACTCATTGTTCAAAAAACGTCGTAACGGTTGGGCTTTTGCGAAGAAGCAATTGCACGACCGTAAAATCATCAACAAGACTCTTGGCTATGGCTTCGGAGCAACAGTGTTCGGATATATGATGTTCTGCATGTTGGTTTCGCCACCGTGGGTTAAGAAGATTGCTTATAAAATTTTTAGATAAGGTTCGTGGGCAATATGAAAAGAGTTGGTGAATTAAACATTCAAAATAATTGCCAATGAGTATAGTTGATAATGACGTTTCTCATATGCAAACATTGTTTCTTGAACTGCTTCATGTGACAGTAGGCTCGTGCACAAAACTATCTGTCATTCCTTCTAATAAAGAATGGCAATGTCTTTATAAAATGGCAAATAAACAGGCTCTGATAGGTGTCTGTTTTCATGGAGTAAAACAATTGCCTAAAGAACAGTTGGTAAATATGCCATTGCAAATGAAAATGCAATGGTTGGGCATGACTGCTAATATTCAAAAGCGGAATGAGAAAATGGATATAAGATGCTGTCAGCTGCAGAAAAAAATAGCAGATTTAGGCTTTAGTGGTTGCGTGTTGAAAGGGCAAGGTGTGGCTTACATGTATCCAAAAGAACTGTCTTCTCTTCGTCAATCAGGAGATATTGATGTTTGGGTGAAAGGAGGTTTTAACTCAGTGAAGGCTTTGGCTAAGAAGTTGAACCAGCACGTAAAGGCAACAGAACAACATGTGGATTTGAGTTTCTTTAAAGATGCTGAGGTAGAAGTACATTTTATACCTACAATGTTGAGAAATCCATTTGCCAATAGACGTTTACAGAAATGGATAAATGAGCAGGAAGAGACTCAGTTCTTAAACAAAAATGAAAAGGAAATGTGTGTCCCAACCTTGGAATTCAACCTTGTGTATATGATGATTCATACATATCGACATCTTTTTGCTGAGGGTGTAGGGTTTAGACAGGTGATGGATTATTATATGTTGTTATGCTCGGAGCCCATAAGTATAGAGCTTAGACAAAAGACTATGAAATGTATGCGTTCATTGCATATAGATAAGTTTGCTGCTGGGTTGATGTGGGTGATGAATAAAGTATTTGGTCTTACGGAAGATAAAATGCTTTGTAATCCCAATGAAAGACATGGAGCGTTTATTCTTAATGAAATAATGACTGCAGGTAATATGGGCCATTATGATGAACGTTTGGTGACAATGTACAATGCACCTAAATTGAGAAGGTTCTTATTGATGAATCGTCACACTCTTCGCCTGTTTAAATACTATCCCCAAGAAACGTTTTTTACGCCTATTACAAGAATGTGGACGTGGGTGTGGAGAAATCGTAGAACTATTTAAAGTGAGTATTGATGTTACTTTCTGTGTTTTAGGTATATTTATGGTTAAAAAGATTGTCGATTCATTTTTTATAATTATTTTTGCAGTTAGAGAGAATAAAACTTTTGTCCTTCTTTAAATAAGATAATTATGGAACAGATATTAGTAACAATAGACAATACCCAGTCTTTGGCAAGTGTGCGCAATGCAATTAAAATGTTGCGTGGCTTGGTGTCAACTTATATCATAAACAATATATCTAAGCCAACTGAAGAGGAAAAACAGAAGGCTTATGTCCTCCCTAATATGGAAATGCTGGCATTATAGGTGGAGAAATAAGTATGGGTATTTGTAAAAAGAATGAGCATGGATAATACTAATATATTTTCAGCAAGGAATTTTGAAGAATACGTTATGGGTATAATAACGTATCTTTTGCACGGGGATGAGCCAATAGAACTTGAACACAAGGTTGGCTCTAAAGGATTGAGAGTAGACATTTACCTTGAAAAAGGTTGCAAAAGGCTTAGTTTGCCTTCAAAAACACTTATAGAGATCAAGTATCTATTAAGGCTTGATACTTTGTCAAAGGTGGCATTTCAATTTAAAGAGGCCATAGACAAAGGCGGTTACAGCAAATTTATAATTATTTGTAAAGAAAAACTGTTTGATGCTGATATTTTCAGGAATGACTATGAATTACAAGGAAGGACGGAAATATGGACTTTTAAAGATTTAAGGGAAAAAGCACAAATTATAGATGATGAAGCGCAAATCATCGATATATCAGATTCTAAAAACGTATCATCGCCAGATTTAATAGATTTAGCAAAAGATACCGCTGCACATGATAAGATAACATTGTTTTTAGGGGCTGGAGTTTCTATGGATGCAAATTTGCCAAGTTGGAATAATTTATTGGAGGCGCTGTTAGTCAAGAAAAACAATAGTCCATTTGAATATATAAACGAAGCCAATTCAGAATCTATATCAACTTATTTGGCTAATTCTTCAATTGTTGCAGGTAGATATATAATGGAGGGGTATCGTGCTGCAGTAAAAAAACAATACGGAGATAAAAAGTCAGAGTTAGAGGTTGAAGAAATAACTCGAAATGAAGTTGTTGGTAGAATGCGTACTGTTCTCTATAGGAATCAAAATAAGAACAATAGTTCGGATTTAGTAAAGGCTCTTGCCTCAATTGCTTCCGAAAGAAATGTAAAGCAACTAATAACTTACAACTATGATGACTTAATTGAATCCAATTTGTCAGATGCTGATAAATTTGTATCTGTATATGATGAAACAGTATCTCATATGAATGGGCTTAAACCAATTTATCATGTCCATGGATATATACCACGTGATAAAAATATTCCTGGAACTCCGGTATTGAGTGAAAGAGAATATCATAAGTTATATAGTCGTATGCACCATTGGGCTAATGTCGTACAACTTAATGCATTATATACAACAACATGTTTCTTTGTAGGCTTTTCAATGACTGACCCCAACCAACGAAGATTGTTGGATTTGGCAAGAAATGTTGACTTGGGCTCTATTGAGGTAGGAAATGCTCAACATTATATATTTTTACGCCGTCAAAATTTAAAGGGTGAAGCTGTAAAGGCTGTAAATGAAGAACATTGTAAGAAAATAGAAAATATGATGTTTGAGCTTGGACTAAATGTTATTTGGTTTGACGAGTTCGAGAATCTTCCTAAATGCTTGTCATATATATTCGGAAAAACTGAAGAAAAACCTAAAATGAAATTCTAATGATAATTAAAAGACTATTTGACATTGTTGCGTCCCTATTGGGACGTGTAAGACAGAATATGATGTATAGAGGTGTTTGAGGAAAGAGGATGAAAGGAAATGTAATTAATGAATAAAAATGGAAAAATTTGACGAATATAAAAAGGAAATAGAGGCTAACCACAAGGAATATATGACTTTGTGTGTTGACGATGATGTGTTTCTTCAAAATGGAAATAATACATCAGAGAGGAAAGCACCAAAAGGCTATTCATGGATTGATTATTGGCGTGCTATGTCAGGAAATCATGAATCTTCTTTGGAATGCAGTAGTTGTGGCAAAATGATTTTTGTTGATGAGATTCCACAGATGTTGAAAAAAATGTATGGTTTGATGGGGCTGAATGAAAATGAGAATATTGCTTTAGGAGGACATCTGGTAGTACCAGAACCACATTCTCATAATTATTCGGGTGGTTTTTATATAGCTCCTCTTTGTCCTAAATGTAATGGCCAGCAAGGAATAAACATAAAAATAAAAAAGGGGACTACTCTTTGTAGAGAGATAGCTGTTGATTAATAGATGATATGACGGATAATAATCAAGAGTCAAAAATAATATCGAAAGGTTTGTTTTGGAGTATAATTCTCATCTGTATATTGATATCTGGTGGAATACTGCTCTTGTTCTTCTTAAATCGCGAATATGGTTGTGAGTATCCTGTAGACAATGGTTTATTTGGAACGTATGGCGATTTTATTGGAGGCGTTGTTGGTACTATCGTAGCTTTTTATAGTGCTTTTTTGCTAGTGAAAACATTGCAAAGCCAAGAAAATGTAAATCAAAGTGTTATAGAAACGAATAATAGTATTATTGATTCTAACAATAAAACATCTATTGCAAGTGGAAAGGAACTGTACAACACATTGTTAGAGGTATTCAATAATAAGTTCGAACGTTTTATGACATGCTATCAAAATGCTATTGATAACTATGTTCTTGAAAAAAACAATGAGGTTCTTACGGGGCGAAAAGCGTTCGAAAAGATAGCAAGTGAGTTTATCAATAATGATTTTACTAATAATAATGATTATCTAAGACGAACGCAATCTGCTATTTCCGAATATATGGATTTTTACTCTAATAATAGATTGTATTTGGCAGTTCACTTTCGAATGTTATATTTACTGACTTCGCTTGTATCAACATCAGGTCTGGAAACGAACGACAAGGTCTTGTATGCAAAATTGATAAGAGGACAGTTGAGTGAGTCGGAGATGACTATGTTGCGTTATAATTGCCATAGTGAGTATGGCGTAAAAATGCAAAAATACTGTAACGAGTTTAACCTAATTAAGCATTTACCGGTAATGCAATTATTGGAGTTTAAAATGCATTATAATTTACTTAAAAGTAATGTAGGTGAAAATGTAAAAGAGTTAGTGGTTGGTCTCGATACTATGTTTATAACGCTACGCAAATATGCCAAAATGGTATTGGATAAGGATTCGCAGCGAAATATTACATACAATGGCGGTAAAAGATATTCTATTGTAATGAGTGTTACTGAGGATAGGAAGAAATTTACGTTAGAACTTAAGAAAGATTGTGGTGCTGAGAGAAGAGGTGGCGGTACAAGATTATCTTCAGTGGAAAAAGCACTTGATTGCTATGAAATATCCCAATTAGAGCAACTTTTCAGAGACTATTTGAGTGATTTGTTTTATGCATCTAATTTTTACTTGTATAATGGAAAGGAAAATGTAAGGAAAGGCAATTTTTCTAAAAATGGAGATATAATAACATATACATTCGTTATTGAGCATGAAAAGCGGTTAGCTCTTTCTTCTAAACAAATGGCAGAAAGAGGTAGGAATATTTTGGAAAGCTGAAATGAGGTAATTTTAGGTATATATGAATAATTGTTATGGCAAAAGAAATATCTGAAGAAATAATTGCACAGGTAAAACAAGCTTTGAATATAACAACAGAGATAGATGTTATTGCTTTATATAAAAAATTGAGTAATGAGTACATCTCTTGTCATCCTGATAAATATTCAGACAAAGCTAAAGAAATAGCGGAAGACCGATTTAAAAAACTGGGTGATTTACGTGACAAATTGGAAATTTATATAGAGCAGCAAAGAGCTAAAGGACAAGTTATAGCTTATGACAAAGCTCGTGATGTAGAAGAAATAGAAACAATAAACAATATAACAGAAAAGGACCTTAAAATACTGGAACTTAAAGATAAAATATCATACTTAGAAATTGTTATTGAAGGAAACAAGAGAGAATTGAACGATAAAGAGAAGGCTATTGATGACTTCTTGAAACAATCAACAAAGACTTTAAAAGAAGATCTCACAGACATTTACAAGCCCAAAAAACGAGGAAACATTTTGGGATTAAGTTCTGCTTTTGCTTCGTTATCATTGTTTATACCACAAGTCCAAAATATTGTGGCAAACATTGGGGTCGGTGGTTTTATTGGTAGTTTTATAGTTATTGCTATTACCTTCACTTGGATAGTAAAGATAATAAGAAGTAATATATGTAATAGTTGTATCCAATCCATAATTGACAATATTCTTTATGGAGAAGACTTGATGGAAGCCTTCGATGTAAAGTTTCCTAATGAGAAATATGGCAAACCATACTTTAGGGAAAAGGATGTAGTTGATTTTATTGATCGATGTATGACCAATAAAAAGTATCGCATATTATTCTTTGGTAAATACAATTCTACACGTCGTCATATAGTTGAATATATCCTGCTTGAACTTAGTCGTAAGAAAATAATAGTTGATGTGAAAACTGATGATATGCAAAAAGTCTTTTATATAGAGCATCGTAATTGATATAGACTTTTAATAATTAATTTATGACACAGGGGTATACCGATTTTTATCAGTTTGAATCTCTTTGGAAGATTATGAAGGGTGAAGAGAAACGGGGAAAATGAATTGGACCTTCATAATGACTCAGAGAAAAGGTTCTTATTTAAGTCTCATTGTTTCAATTTCTTTAATCGGACAGCTTACGTTTCTAATTATCAAGATTCTCTGTTCTATCAGTTGGAGGAAACTTTGAAAAAGGAAAAGTTGACGAAATATAATGAATAAAATAGAATTAATACAAATCAATATAAAATTTTTTATGATATTTAAAAGACTCTTTGACATTGTAGCGTCCTTTTGTAAATCGACTTTGTGGACGTGTAAGATAGAATATGATGACAATGAGAAGCTTTTGCAAGATACAGACGTGGCAGAAAGGGCAGTGTGTCTACTCATGGATATGGCACAAAGATACGTTGGCATTAGAAGTTGGTTGTGGCAGTGAATGAAAATGCGTAAAATTTTTTTTGTGAATATCAGCAAAAAGCAGTAATTTTGTAAACGAAATTGGGGCAATGTCCTTTTGTACACTAACGTAAAGAGCTTTGAAATATGGCACGTGCAGATCTTATTCTTGATTTGATAAAGAATTCCTTCTCTGGTAATAAATATCAGTTTAAGAAGGTTGTTGAGGCTATGATTGCTGAAGAACGATCAAAGCAACATACTGTATTGGCCAATAAATTACAAATGGAGTTGGATGTTATGCTGAAGACAATGGAGAATGACGTAAGTCATAGAAACGTTACTTCTGCTGCAACGCCTCCTGTTGTAAACAATTTCTTGCAAGAAATACCAGTAAGAAGGACTTTTGAGGATTTGGTGCTGCCTGAAAATGTGATGAAAGTAACTGCAGATTTTGTTGAGGAACAGTATCGTGCAGATGTTCTTCGGTCATATTCGTTGGAACCAAGAAACAAAATTCTACTTTCTGGTGCTCCTGGTACAGGAAAGACTACTTATGCGGAGGCTTTGGCTGAGAGACTGATGTTGCCACTTTATATAGTTAGGTATGATGCGCTTATTGGGTCTTATTTGGGAGAGACAGCGATGCGTCTGCGTCAACTGTTTGACTTTGTAAGTAGCCGTAAGTGTGTTCTTTTCTTTGATGAATTTGATACAATAGGAAAAGAAAGGGGAGACTCGCAGGAAATGGGCGAAATAAAACGTGTGGTAAGTTCGTTGCTGATGATGACAGATTCTCTTCCAAGCTATACTATTGTTATTGGTGCATCAAATCATCCGGAACTTTTGGACAAGGCGGTGTGGCGTCGCTTTCAGCTTAGGCTTGAGTTGCCGATGCCTGATGCAGAGGCAATACGCAAATGGTTGAGACTCTTTGAAAAGAAGTATGTGTTTGACTTTAAAGTAAACTTGAATAAGCTTGCGGTAGAGTTGTGTGACAACAATTTTGCTGATGTTGAGAACTTTGCTTTGTCGGTTATGCGTAAATATATATTGTCAATACCAAATGGTGATGTACCTTCAATTGTTAGTTGTGAGTTGGAAAATCTTAAGCAAAACTTTAAATAATCATTTAATTATCTATTATGCCTAAACCTATTCTTGCATTTCATCCGAGTGGAACAGAAAATATTCCTGCTGGTAGGCGTACGCTTTTTACAGGTTGTCATGTTCCAGAACATGATAATCAAGTGACAAGAGTTGAACCACAATTACTTGCGCTAAGAGATGCGTTAAATCGTCATAAAGCAAGCATTCAAGCCGATATTCAAGGTTTGGAACCTGAGTTTGTCCTTGTTTTCGAGATTGTAGGAAGAAGAAGTGATTTCTATAAGGCTGCGGAAAAGGCTGGTATGGAGTGGATGTTTGATGTGGATAGTGTACAGCCTGCTGATGATAATTTCTATGAATTGGATAAGAATAGGGTACGTACAGATAAAGATGTTCAGGAGAGGCTGTATTTGACAATGACCAATCAAAGGTCAATGGATCAATTGCTTTCTCTTTGGGATAAATACAGCCGCAACGAGAATTTTGATTATGGATATGCAGTGTTTAAGGATGTTTTCAGTCATTTGCGCTCTGTTCGTAGATGGGAGGCGAGTGACCGTTTAGAGGAAACAACAGTGTCTGCATTGAATCGCATATTGGAAGAAGAGTCTGAGAGTATACGATTTGAGATAGAGTTATGGTATCGTCAAGATGAAGCAAAGCGTAAAGCTCAAAGAGACTTTGTTGCGTCTGTTATAAAAGATTGTGGTGGAAAGGTTGTGAATGAAACCATATATAGCTCGATTGGTTTTCATGGTATTATTGCTGAGTGTTCTTCTGATGAGGTAAGACGGATGATAACGGATAGCGGTTATCCTTTGTTGGCACTTGATGCAGTAAAGTTTATTAGGCCTTCGGGGCAGACTGCCAGTCGAATTACAAATCCGACAGACATTAAAGATTGTCAATCATGTGATTATGCTAATCCAACGAAAGACCCTGTAATTGCATTGTTTGACGGTTTGCCATTGGCTAATCATGCTTTGTTGGCAAACAGGATTATTATTAACGACCCTGATGATTTTGAGAGTTCATATACGGCAAGTCAGAGACAGCATGGCACTGGTATGTCTTCGCTAATTATTCATGGTGATTTGCACAATAAGTTTGCTACTCTTGATAGCTATCTATATGTGCGTCCTATCATGAAACCTGATAAGTATGGATATGAAAGCGTGCCATCCGATCGCTTATTTGTTGATGTTATACGTCAAGCGGTTATGGAGATAGTCAATGAACCGACATTGTCTACAATACGTATTATAAATATATCTATAGGTGATTCGACCAAACCTTTTGCGTACGCATTGAGTCCAGAGGCTAAGATGCTTGACTATTTGAGCGAAAAATATAATTTGCTCTTTATAGTTAGTGCTGGCAATAATTTGGATTATATTGAAACTCTATATACGAAACAACAGTTCTGTGGTTTGACTGTAGAGCAAAAACAGAGGGCTGTGTATGAAAATGTATGGAATACTCTTCAGAATAGAAAGATATTATCTCCATCAGAGTCAATCAATGCAGTGACTGTTGCTGGCTCGTATAGTGATTATGCACAACCTCCATACTATGGTCATCAGTTGCCTATTGTAGAGGGTTATCCTGCTCCGTATTCACGTTTTGGTCCTGGTTATAAGAATGCTATAAAGCCAGATATGATTAATAATGGTGGAAGATTGGGATATACTTTCTCTTCTATAATGGATAATGACCCTGCTGAACTTAAAGCAGTAATAACGAGTTCTTTAAGTGGTGTGGGACAAGGAGTGGCTTCTCCAAATAACCCAACTGCACAGATAAATACTTGTGGTACAAGTAATGCAACGGCTCTTACAAGTAGGTTGTGTGCTGAATATCTGGATATTTTGCGTACTAACGAATTACTGTCCATACCAAATACTCATGAGGCTATTGCCTTAAAGGCAATGTTGATACATTCGTGCTCATGGGGATTGATAGGACAAGACCTGATGAATAATTATGTACCTAATGTTCCTCGTAGAAAACGTGCTGAAACCTTGAAGTGGATAGGTTATGGTTATCCTAATAAAGAATTCTCATCATTCTGCACAGATCAAAGAGTTACTGTTATGGGATATGGGGAATTGACATCAGGACAGCAAACTAAATTCTCGTTTCCTTTACCAGACTGTCTAATAGCACAAGCAGTTAAAAAGAGGCTTACTATTACTCTTGCATGGATGTCGCCGATAGCTCCAAATAATAAGAACTATAAATTGGCAGAATTGTTATTCAGTGCAGATAAATATAAACTAATTGTGGAAAAAAGACAGAATAGTGATGAGAATACGTCAAGACGAGGTACGGTTCAGCATGAGGTTTTTGAAGGAGAAACGGCATCTACGTATGTTTCAGGCTCTAATATTGAGATTGTTGTGCAATGTAAAAAGAGTTCGACAACACAGAGTCCTGTGAAATTTGTTTTAATGGCAACTTTGGAGGTTGCTCCAGAATATAATTTACCAATATATCAAGAGGTAGAAGCACTTGTACGTACTCAAGTTCGCGTCTCTCAATAAATTAGTATACACATCCCCATCCGAGTGGCGGCATTAGCGCAGAGCGATACTGCGGTGGGGAACTTCACATTATTTTTTTATTTATGATATTCAAAAGACTCTTTGACATTGTTGTGTCCCTATTGGGACTGCTTTTGATTTGGTGGATATTCCCCATAGTAGCGTTTTTAATCCATAAGAAGATGCCGGGCGGTCCGGCTTTCTTCTGTCAGAAGAGAGTAGGAAAGGATGGCAAGTTGTTTACTTGTCATAAGTTCCGCTCGATGACGGTGAAGCATTCTGGCTCTTCTGTTTCGGTGGCGGGTGATAGTAGAATAACTCCTTTTGGTGCTAAGCTGCGTCATTATAAGATTGATGAATTACCTGAATTGTGGGATGTGTTGATTGGTAACATGTCTTTTGTGGGTCCACGTCCTGATGTGCCTGGTTATGCTGATAAGCTGCAAGGTGATGATAGGGATGTACTGAAACTGCGTCCTGGCATTACTGGTCCTGCTACTCTTAAGTATAGACTGGAGGACGAAATGATTTCGGACTTTATGAAGGACTTTAGAAACATGAATTACCATGAATTGACCACGAATTATCCGCAAATTAAAATATCGGATAAGGAATATGCTGAGCTGATAGTGAAGAGTGACCAGGAAGTTGCTGTGTGGTATAACGATAACGTGATTTATCCTGATAAAGTGCGCCTGAACTGTCATTACTATCGCCACTACTCGTTCTGGAAGGATATTGAAATGATATTCGCAACAGTACTTGGGTTTAAGGTGAAGTTTGCGGGGGAAGAAGTGTAGGGAATGTTGAGTTTTGAGTTTTGAATTGTTCGCTGCTTCGCCTGCGATTTGGAATTGAACAATTTTGAATTGTTATGGAACGCGAATTGCTAATAATAAATTTTGTAATCGGCTTTGCCGCTTGCCAGAGCAAGAATGGTCGGCTTTGCCGATGTTGAGTTATTATTTTAGAGCGCAACATTCCTTCTAAATCAAAAGATTATGGTAAGAATACTTGTAAATGTCGGGGAAAAAACGTAAATTTGCGTTTGAAGATGAACATAAGTAGTTTGTCCAAATATGATATGATAGCCGATAAGATAGAATATATAATCATGCTCATAAAACTGTTTGCGCGTCATTTCGGTTTGAGCTATATGCAGGCTTTCCGATATGTTAGTCTGCACGATGGAATAGAGTATGCAGAGAGACATTATAATATTTTGCATACACTGTCGTTTGAGGAACAAGTAGAAGGACTTGCTGCCTTTTGCCATAAAAAAGGAGGGTTGCTGACATGAAACTATATCATGGATCTAATGTAAAGGTTGAGAATATTAACCTTAGTATGTCGCGTCCTGCAAAGGACTTTGGACGTGCTTTCTATCTTTCAGCTGAGATAGAACAAGCTAAAGAGATGGCTCAGTTTAAGGTGGAAACGTTTGGAGGTGATGTGGTGGTTAATGTTTTTGAGTTTGATACGTCTGTTCTTGAAGAATTAAAGGTCTTGCATTTTGATAGATATTCAGAGGAATGGGCTAAGTTTGTTTTGGCAAATCGCAATTCATTGGAGACACTTCATGATTATGATGTAGTGTTTGGGCCGATAGCGAATGACAAGATAGGTAGACAAATCTTTAATCTTCAGGCAGGATATATTGATTTTCCAACATTTATCAAACGTATTCAGTATCCTGAGGGTATAACATTTCAGTGGGCATTTTGTACTGAACGTGCTGTTAAACATCTTCATAGCTTATGAAAGTATCAAAGAATGATTTTCAATATATGCTTGAGTGTATGGAGCGTGACTTAGCAACTCTTCTCGTAGAAAAGAGAGGAATGACAATTCGTCAGGCTCTTAGTATCTTATATGATTCTGACACTTATCGCTTATTGCAGAATCCAAATACAGGTTTGTATTTTCAGTCTCCTCAGTATGTATACTCGTATTTGCAAGAGGAGATTGAACAAGGAAAAATTGGCAACGTTGAATGTTGAGTTATGCGCTGGGCGCAATGTTGAATGGTTGCCTTTGGCAATATTGAATGTTGTAATCGGCTTTGCCGCTTGCCAGAGCAAGAAGGTTGAGTTTTTCAGTCGTGAATTATCGTGAATTGACCATGAATCTTGTTTAGTTCAACATATATTTTTATCTTTGCATAAGATAGGCTGCACCTCGGCAAAATATTCAATCAAGCTTGATATTCTGCTCTCGGTTTGCACAATCTTTGCATAAGATTGGCTGCACCTCAGCAAAACATTCAAGCAAGCTTGATATTCTGCTCTCGGTTTGCACAATCTTTGCATTGACAGACCGTAAGGTTTGTGATAATATCAATAACATCAGTTAAAACAATAAGTGATATGACCACTCTCAAAATACAAAACGTCGGACCATTACTGTCGGCATATGTCGAATTCAAGAAATGCACTTTGTTTATTGGAGAACAAGGTGCAGGTAAAAGTACAATCGCAAAGTTGTATTCTCTGTTCACATGGCTTGAAAAGGGATTGTTAAGACATACGATTTCTGAAGATTCGGTGATAAAATATAATCGATTTAAAAACAAGTACGCTGCATATCATAATCTGAAATCATATTTCTCAGAACAATCATACATCCTATATACTGGTGAGCAGTATGTCTTCGAATACGAAAATGAACACCTGGACATTAGGCGAAATGATTCAAATGGTGAGTTGAATTCTGCTAAGGTGATGTACGTTCCTGCAGAGCGTAACTTGCTGAGCGTAGTGGAGAGTGGCAAATTGCAAAGTGGATTGTCTGAATCAATGCAAACCTTGATGGAGGAACTGAACAATGCCAAAGCTTATTATGCCAAGGGCGTGGATTTGCCTATAGGAGGTATGAACTTCACATACGACAGACTAAACAAGGTGAGCTGGATAAATGGAAAGAATGCAAATGGAAGGGTGTTTAAAATAGCATTGAAGGAAGCTTCAAGTGGTTATCAGTCGTTGATGCCTATGACGCTTGTTTGTCATTATTTATCAGATCTTGTTCTGAATAGTGGAGCTGAGACTATGGACTATAAAGAACAGCAACGCTTGCAACAGGAAGTGGATAAGATAATGGAGGATAATAAAATCTCCGATACTGTAAAAAATGCTATGCTTCGAAATGTATCTGCAAGGTATAGATATACTGAGAATGTGAATGTGGTGGAGGAGATGGAGCAAAACCTATACCCGGAATCACAAAAGCGTGTATTGTTTGACCTACTTAGCATTAACAATAGATTGGAACGCAACAAATTGGTGTTGACAACGCATAGCCCGTATTTGGTGAACTACGTGACCCTTGTTGTGAAAGCCGCTATGATAGAGCTGCAGATTCCTGCAGATGCCGTTGAACTGAAAGATTCATTATATGGTATAGTTCCAGCAGAGTCAATAATGAATGCTTCTGATTTGGCTATATATGAATTGAGAGATGGCGAAGCAAGGTTATTGGAAAATTATGATGGTATTCCTTCGGATTCGAACTATCTAAATCAACAGATGGCTGAGACAAACTATTTGTTTGACCAACTGCTTGACATCGAAGAACAAATACAGGAGGCATAAATATGGAGGATGTCGTAGATTTCTTTATTCCTAAGTGCCAAATGCTTGGAATAACGGCGGAAATGTTTGGTATTTGTGATGATGATGACAAGGCAGAGAAGACTCCTGCATATGTCAGTCTTGAGAACGAAGAGAAATGGGGTGCTATTATAAAAAACCATAGTGGAAAACCATTGAATTTTACAGCGGTGGACAATTGTGTTGTTGTTCGGAGAGATAATGATGATATGGAAAACCGTTGTGATGCGATGTTATCAAATGCAGATAATCCCCATAGTAGCGTTTTAAATCCATAAGAAGATGCCGGGTAGTCCGGCTTTTTCTGCTAAAAGAGAGTAGGAAAGGATGGCAAGTTGTTTACTTGTCATAAATTCCGCTCGATGACGGTGAAACATAGTGGCTCTTCTGTTTCGGTGGCGGGTGATAGTAGAATTACTCCGTTTGGTGCTAAGCTGAGACATTATAAGATTGATGAGTTGCCTGAGCTGTGGGATGTATTGATTGGTAATATGAGCTTTGTGGGTCCGCGTCCTGATGTGCCTGGTTATGCGGATAAGCTGCAAGGTGATGATAGGGATGTTTTAAAGCTACGTCCGGGCATTACTGGTCCTGCTACTTTGAAGTATAGACTGGAGGATGAGATGATTTCGGACTTTATGAAGGACTTTAGAAACATGAATTACCATGAATTGACCACGAATTATCCGCAAATTAAAATATCGGATAAGGAATATGCTGAGCTGATAGTGAAGAGTGACCAGGAAGTTGCTGTGTGGTATAACGATAACGTGATTTATCCTGATAAAGTGCGCCTGAACTGTCATTACTATCGCCATTACTCGTTCTGGAAGGATATTGAAATGATATTCGCAACAGTACTCGGGTTTAAGGTGAAGTTTGCGGGGGAAGAAGTGTAGGGAATTAGGAATTATGAGTTAGGAGTTTTGAATTTTGAGTTAGGAGTTTCTATGAATTAGGAGTTTCTATGAATTAGGAGTTTTGAATTTTGAGTTAGGAGTTGTTCTCGGCTTCGTCTGCGATTTGGAATTGAACATTTTTGAATTATTATGGAACGCGAATTACCAGAAATTATCCATAAATTTACCACGAATCTTGTTTAGTTCAACATATATTTTTATCTTTGCATAAAATAGGCTGCACCTCGGCATAACATTCAATCAAGCTTGATATTCTGCTCTCGGTTTGCACTATCCTTGCATAATATAATATAAATGGTTTTAAGTAATGAAAATAAAAGATATACATATACAAAACTTTCGCGGAATTGAAGCTCTAAGTATTGTAGATGCCGACCCTCATATGAATTTGATTGTAGGTATCAATGGAGCAGGTAAAACGAGTGTGCTTGATGCTTTGGCAATGTTATTGTCATGGTTTATAGCACGTATGCGTTCTTCTAATGCAAAAGGATTATTACCAAATAATTTGGATATCAGGATAGGTAGCAAAGAGCCATGTTTTTTGTCTATAGATACTGAGAACGGTGTAAGTTGGGGTTTAGGGAAGAAGAAGGCTTACACGGTTCGCAAAAGACAAACAGCTTATAAGACGGATTTGAGCGAAATGTCTGTTTTGGCTGATGAGATTGTTGAGAATGCAGAACATGGAGGTAATGTGCCAGTCTTGATGTATTACCCCGTAGAAAGGGCCATCGCTTCTGTTCCTGTCAACTTGCATAAAGCGGAAACTAATATATGGGATGTATATAAGGATGCGTTGTCGGGTAATTCTAATTTCAGATCGTTCTTTGAATGGTACAGGCGTCAGGAGGATATCGAAAATGAAATGATTAGAGATGATGCGTCTTATAGAGACCATAGTTTGAATGCTGTAAGAAAGGCTATTTCTGCTTTCTTTCCAGACTTTAGTGAGATGCGTGTTCGTCGTAGACCGTACCAAGCAATGATTATTAAGAAAGGTGAGCAAGTTATAGAGTTTTCACAATTGTCACAGGGAGAAAAGTGCTATCTGTCCTTGGTGAGTGATATTGCAAGACGCTTGGCAATAGCTAATCCTGGTATGGATGATCCTCTTGAGGGTGAAGGAATTATTCTGATTGATGAAGTTGATTTACATCTCCATCCCAAATGGCAAATGGAAATTGTGTATAAATTGACAAGCATCTTTAAAAATTGTCAATTCTTCATTTCAACTCATTCGCCTTTAGTCCTTTCGGATATAAGAAAATATCAAGTTATTGCTGTTGATAACGGGAAAAAAATAGATGTGGCTTTCGACCCTTATGGCAAACCGGTCAGCAGTATTATGAACAATTTCTTTGATATGCCATATCTGAGGAATGTGACTGTGGCTAAAGATATAGAGAAAGCATATACTGCTATCAGAATGGGGAATGCAGAACGGTTCAATGAACTCTTCGGAAAACTTATGCAGATCATAGGTCCTGCAGATTCTGATATGGTTAGACTAATGGTTGAAGCTAAAAGGAACGGTTTAAGATGAGACACATATGTAAAAGTACAGTTCCCAAATCACTTGATGATTTCAAGGAGCAGAAGCACACTATGTGGAAAGAAATCCATGATGAGCATAATAAACATGTATATGATGATTGCTTGACCCAATGTGAATTGGATCAAGGCGAATTATGTGGATATACCGAAATACCTCTTAGTAGCGGAAAGAAACATATAGACCACTATGTTAAGCGGGACATCGACCCTAATTTAACATTCTCTTGGACAAATATGATAGCTGCGGTTAAAGATTATCGTTTTGGTGCAGATTGGAAAGATGATCATATAAAGAAGAGTGATTATGATTCTTCCAAAAAGAGATATAAAAATATACTTGATCCGGTAGTTGATGATTTCACGTGTAGATTCAAGTTTTATACTGACGGTTTTATGGAACCATCAGATTGTAATGACATATTAGCAGAAAATACAATAACAATGTTCAATCTGAATAATGAAACTCTGAAAAACCGCAGAGCGAATAGTATGACTTTAGCTCGAAGTATGTTTGAGGGAGGAATGTGTAAAGATGAAATTTTGTATTATATGGCTTCTGACGGCTTTATAAGTGCAATTGAATATGAACTCTCACAGGTGTGATAAGAAACTAAAACGTGTAATTGTCGTATAATTCTTATCTCGTGTAATTTACGTAAATTAAATCAGAACAAGAAATTAATGTCCATTACACGATTGGAAAATTAACGTCTATTACACGTTCAAAGAAAACTCAACATTCTTTCCCACCCGAGTGGCGGCATAAGCGCAGAGCGATACTGCGGTGGGGAACAAAAATAAATTTTGAATGTTGAATTAGGAGTTGTTCTCGGCTTCGCCTGCGATTTGGAATTGAACAATTAGAAATTTGCTCATAATTCTTGCTTTGGTAAGTGTCTTTACGGGCTGAGCGCAACATTTCGGTTTGAGCTATATGCAGGCTTTCCGATATGTTAGTCTGCACGATGGAATAGAGTATGCAGAGAGACATTATAATATTTTGCATACACTGTCGTTTGAGGAACAAGTAGAAGGACTTGCTGCCTTTTGCCATAAAAAAGGAGGGTTGCTGACATGAAACTATATCATGGGTCTAACCAATGGGCATTATTAACACTCAACACTCATGATGTTAGAGGAAAAATAGAAGGCTTATGTTAAGGATAGCCTGACAAGAGCTATAAGAGAAATGAAGGTTGCAAAGATTGAAGGTAGAAAACTCCAAAGTGTAGACGACTTTATCAATGAAATGTGAGGGTAGATATTTAATCACATAACTGGAGGACATAATATGAGCACTAACGCTTACGAAGAAATGCTTGAATATCTGGATGGACAAAGAAAAAAGCTTGCTGATATGCGTGAAAGATTGGATGAGCCTGGTGTTGAGAAACAATACGAGGCTTGCCTTAAAGCATACCGTGACTTGAAGAACTCGCTGGATTGGGCAAAAGAGAAAGGTTTTGCGGAAGGATATGTGGAAACTCGTTTAAAGATACTTATGCTTGAGTACGGAAAAACTCGTGAAGAAGCTCTTGTAAAAATAGCAAAAGAACTTCTTGAGGAAAACGTATCTACTCAAGCTATTTATATGACAACTGGTATTTCTGTTGAAGATATCTCAGAGAAGCCTATAGATAAAAAGGAAACTCAAGCTACTAAATATGAATTGCCTGAACACTTGAAAAAAATGCGAGGCATATTGGCTGGGGTAAAAGATGAAAACGATGATAGGTTAAACTACTTATTGGAGAAGGATACTGAATCCTCCCAAGATTGATTCGTGGAAACCTTTGGATAGTGCAGAAAAAGGAGAATGTAAAAAAGCTATAGAGATAGCGAGAGTAATTTTGCCATCGACTTAAAAAAACATAAGACAACGCCAAAGGATAAGCTTTATACCCTTCTTCCTGGATTTTGGGAAGATGATGAATAATAAAATGAATTTATAATTTAGTCAAATTAAGGTATAACCTCCACTGGTATTAGCTGGTGGAGGGCTAAAACTCATATGCGTATCGGAAATATGAGGGGTACCGAATACTTACGTTACGCTGTGCGCAATGTTGAATTTTGAGTGTTGAGTTTTGAATGGTCGGCTTTGCCGATGTTGAATTATTCAATTTTGAATTGTTTTTTTATCAATTCATATTTTTTTAAGCAATTGACTTTTTTAATGATATAGTGGGTATGGCGGAGTCGCCATACCCTGTTGTGCATGTATATACTGTACATGCATTATAATGACGTAAATACCAATTTTTTAAATATATAAATTTTTTAATTATGGAAAGAAAAACGATTTATCTGTGTCTTGCTCATATGAGTGAGGCTGGTTTGGAACAGAAATACGTGAAGGAGGCTTTCGACACCAATTGGGTGGTGCCGATGGGTCCGAACGTGAATGCTTTCGAGAAAGATTTAGAGGCTTTTGTAAATAGCAAGAGTGATGGATCTGAGGAACTTGACAGAAAGGTGGTTTGCTTGAGTGCTGGTACTGCTGCTGTTCACTTGGCACTGATTGGATGTGGTGTTAAGGCTGGTGACGAGGTGCTGGTGCAGAGCTTTACGTTCTGTGCTTCAAGTCATCCTATCACTTATCTTGGTGCAAAGCCTGTGTTTGTAGGCTCAGAGGGTGAGACATGGAACATGGATCCGGCTTTGCTGGAAAAGGCTATTATTGACCGTAAAGAGAAGACGGGCAAATATCCTAAGGCTATTGTGCCCGTGGCTCTGTATGGTATGCCTTACCGTATCGACGAGATTATGGCTATTGCCGACAAGTATGGTATTCCAGTTGTGGAGGATGCTGCTGAGGGTATGGGCTCACGCTTTGATGGACAAGTGTTGGGTACATTCGGCAAGTATGGTGTGCTGTCGTTCAATGGCAACAAGATGATTACTACTTCTGGTGGTGGTGCTTTGATTTGCCGTAATGCTGAGGATGCCAACGAGGTGATGTGGTATGCCACACAGGCTCGCGACGCTTATCCTTACTATCAGCATACTGCCATTGGCTACAACTATCGTATGTCGAACGTGTGTGCTGGTATTGGTCGCGGTCAGATGACTGTGCTTAATGACCATATTGCTCACCACAAGCATGTGCAGAAGCTCTATGAGGAGCTGTTGAAGGATGTGCCTGGAGTACATATTCATAAGCAGCCTGAGGACAAGCGTTATGACGCAAACTTCTGGCTTTGCGCTGCCACTTTGGATGCAGATGTGAAGATTCAAGGTCAGGAGAACGCTTACAAGGAAGTTATTAAGACTGCCGTAGGTGGTGCAGCAGGTGTTATCCATGCCGTTGATTCAGCAACAACCGACTGTCAGCCGAATGAGAATGTTGAGGCTCTGCGTGTGTTCATGCTTGGTAAGAAGATTGAGTGTCGTCCGGTATGGAAGCCTATGCACAAACAACCCGTGTATGAGGGTGCTCCTGTATATACCAATGGGGTAGAGGAGGAACTCTTCAAGGTAGGCTTCTGTCTGCCAGCAGGTCCGTATGTTACGGATGATGATGTGCGCTACATTGTAGAGAGCATTAAGGAAGCGATTGTAAGATAAGCAATTGGTTGATGAGCGATTAATGGACGTAATGTGCTGGCTGCATATATGTCTGTTAATTGCTCATCCGTATAAAAACTATACGCATAATGAGAAACTTTATAGAAGCAATTTGGAATTTGGTCTCATCGAATGCCATCACGACTCGGCAAACTTTAAACAAGTTTGAAATCTTCTTGAAATGGGAATGTCTATCGACAATATAATGAAAGCAACAGGCCTTTTACAGAAAGAAATAGCTAACCATTAAGTTTTCAAAGACAATTCAAATTCTCCTCATCCGAGTGGCGGCATAGTGCAGAGCGATACTGCAATGGGGTTCTAATCTTTTATTTTTTTTTATTTATTATATAGACACTTGCATGGGTGTCTATAAAGTTGGTGTTCCATTTCTCCAACTATGTTTCTGAATTCAAAAAGAAACACGCAGATAGGCAGTACAATATCTATGTGCATGATATGGATGTTGATATGGAGAAATTCAAAGAAGACTATGAGAATTATGATTATCTCCAAAAGCATCTAATCGCAGAAGTCTATTTCGATACTGATGAAGTTTTGTTCAATAGTGAATACCGAAAAATATAGTAAAAAATTGGAGAGCCTTTACTCTGACTCTCCAATATGCCTAATGAGCAATATTTATTAAGTTACATCCCAATGCTGTTTGAATGCGAGCAATGGTTTGTGTGGTGAAGTTGTGGCGACATTGCTGCAAGGCAATCACGGAAAAGTTTATTCTGTACCATAATTACTAAATTTCAAAGGTTGCACTTGTTTTGAGTGATACTTTTGTCATAGCTATAAACATTAGTTGTTTGATAGTGCAAAAATACATAAAGAAATTGAATACTGTTCACTTTTAAGTGAATATTTTGAATGGTTTAACAATGGGAACATTGTATGAACACAAATACAGATTTTGATAAGATAGATAAGGTACTCTCGAAGAATGGTGGAGGCTTGTTTTGCACATGTTGGTGTGTTGGACAAGCGATTCGGTGAGCCAGACTTGGACTGGATCTCATATTGCAGATGAGGTGATCAATGACGGCATCAAGAAAATGATTGCTGAGTATCCAGACAAATACTATGTGAAAAACTACTTGGGTAATGTGTTATAAATAGGTGTTTGAATGAAAGAAATCAAGCTATTTGATTACCAAGAGGATATGAAGGAACGGATAGAGAAGGCTTTTGAGTCTCATCAATCCGTTATGGTTCAGATGCCTACTGGAACAGGAAAAACGATACTTCTTGCAGAAGTAGTGAAAAGTGAAAAGTTAAAAGGGAAAAATCCAGATGGAGAGAAAAGTGAAAAGTTAAAAGGGAAAAATCCATGTGTGTGGATTGTGGTGCATCGGCGTGAATTGGTGGAACAGATAAAGGAAACACTTGCAAAGCAATTGGATTCTTCACTTTTCGCTTTTCACTCTTCACTTAACCCATTGGATTCTTCACTTTTCACTTTTCACTCTTCACTTATCAAAGTTTTCTCTATACAGTGGCTATCGAAGCATTATCATGAATTGGAGGAGAAGCCTTCGCTAATAATTATCGACGAGGCGCATCATGCTGTGGCAAAGACATACAAGGAGGTGATGGATGCTTATCCTGAGGCAAAGAAGTTGGGACTGACTGCTACTCCGTGTAGACTGACAAAACGAGGGTTCACCGATTTGTTTGATGTGCTGCTGCAGTCGTGGTCGGTAAAGAAGTTTATTGCCGATGGGTGGCTATCGTTGTATGACTATATGTCCATAAGAGAGGATAGTGAGGACTGGCACTTGGTGAACTCGCTGAAGAAACGTGGTGCCGACGGAGACTTCTCGCTGAGAGAGATGAGCGAGAAGCTGAATGTGCAGCCAAGCATCGAGAGGCTTTGTGATACTGTGATAAGATATGCTGCTAACAAGAAAGGCATCACCTATGCTATAGACATCGCTCATGCGGAGCATATTGCGGAAGCGTACAGACAGCATGGAATAAAAGCAGTGGCGATAAGCAGCAAGACATCGATTGAAGAAAGAAAGAAAATAATTGAAAGGTTTAAGAAAACAAGTGTAGGAGATTGTTATGGTAATTCTTGCTATGCCTCTTTGGAACAGACTAACGACATACAAGTGTTGGTAAATGTTGACTTGTTTGGTGAAGGCTTTGACTGTCCCGATGTAGAGTTCATTCAGTTGGCGAGACCCACACTGTCGTTGGCAAAATATCTGCAGCAAGTAGGACGTGGCATGCGTGTGTTTGAGGGCAAGAAGTATTGCTTGATATTAGACAATGTCGGACTGTACCGTTTGTTTGGTCTGCCGTCAGATGACAGAGACTGGCAAGCCATGTTTGAGGGACGTGTCGCTGGTAAAGGCATTCTGACAGGGGAAGTGGAAGGACAGTATAACATAGCCTATTCTGTTTGCAACGAACAAGAGAGAATCACTTCGGACGCACGAACAGAATTGATTACCGTGATGACACATGAGGGGCAACGTATGGACTTGGAGGAAGCATACGGCTACGAGATAGTTGGCAACAAGGAAGGGTTGTCGGGTGTTGTGGATAAGGACGGTAAGGAGGTGCTACCTTGTGAATATAATAAGGTAGAACTGAAAGCGTACGGAATAGCCAAGCTGTACTCTCGACGGAAGATAGACAGAGAACGTCCATGGATGGACTTGCGTAATGGAGTAAGATTCTTCAAGCGACCGAGAATAGAAAAGCATGGTTTTATGGAGTTCTCTACTACAGACGGACTGCGCCTCTATCCGAGAGTAAAGACACGTAAGATGGACGAGAACAGTTTTGTATTGCGGAATGCGTTGGGCAATGGGACCGACGAAGGGCTGCGGTTCCGCAATTTCTTTGTGCAGCCATCAGAGCCAGACAGACTATACATGTTTAAGGAGAAAATAGAAGATCTTTCGATTTGGGAAGACGAGCAAGGAGGTTTGGCTTGGCGCAAGGCTTGGGATACCATGTTGCATCCTATGACAGCTGAAGAATTAGCGGAAAGGAGAAACACATGGAAAGAAGAGGTCAAGCAATTTGAAGTGGAAAAGAAACAATATATAAGGTTTTTCAGACCAGAAATAAAAATAAACCACATCGAGGGCAAGACACAGTTGGCTGATTATAAAGAACCTGCCAATCTGAGAGTCAATTGCGTAACGAAGAATAATTATCAAGTATACTATAGAAGACATTGTATGGATAAATGGGAGTCATTAGGCAGTTATGCCAAGATATATCCTCAGGCATACGGTATAAGAGTAGTGCAAAGCAGAGAAGGTAAATACCTTGTACGCACCGAACTGTACAAACCAATGGAAATGCCAGAACAGACGTATGAATTTGCAGAGCTGCAGGACAACACCCTGCTTCATTTCATGGAGCAGGGCAAGGAATACTGGGTATATTTGGAGAATATGACATGCTTTACCCGAGAACCAGAATTTGTCACCATTGGTTTCATGGATTTCTTGAAGATTGGTGGAGTGTATATGAGATGTGGAAGAAACAATGGTGAAACCTACAGAAGAGCAGAGATAAGGATGTACGATGACATCTGCTTCTTGGGATTAAGAGAAGTATTCGTCAAGACTGCATATAGACAACACCATTATTACATACAGCAACGGTCGTTGGACGGCAAACATTTTGTGCTGAGTGATAGTATGAAACCAAAAGAATCGTCAACATGGTTTGATATGTACTACGACGGGAAGAATACGCCGATAGTAGAAAGACGAAAGAAGGACTATGAGATATACGGAGTGAAGACAAGATAACGATAGATTTTCATTACGGCAGAATTGTGCTTGCCGGGGCTGTAGAGAACATAGGAACGTCCACATCCCCATTCAATAGGATAGGGATGTGGACGATTGTTATGCGTAGGGCAATATCTGTTTACTTATTCCTCGCCACGCAATACGGGCAGCGAGATGTGGTATTTGACGGCAAATATACGTATCAGCACGATGAGCACGAAGGCGATGATTACTGAGACGGTCATGTCGCATCCGCACTCTACCAGTCCCCAATAGGCGGCACCTCCAACGATGCTTGCCATGGCGTAAATCTCCTTCTTGAAGATTACTGGCACGTTGTTGAGGAGCACGTCGCGGATTACGCCGCCCGCCGAACCAGTGATTGTGCCCATGATGATGGCTACCCAGAAGGGATGTCCGCAATCTAACGTCTTCTGCAAGCCCGCTACCGTAAAGAGGGCAAGGCCTAAGGTGTCGAAGAAGAACCACGTGTTGTCCAGGCGCTTGAGCGAGTGGGCAAAGATGATGACGAACATCTGGGCTATGAGCGTACAGATGAGGTAGATGGAGGAGGTCATCCAAAAGGGTGTTACGCCTAACATCATATCGCGAAGTGTTCCGCCACCAATAGCAACCGCAATGCCGCAGACAAATCCGCCAAACCAGTCGAAATGCTTGGCTGCTGCGTGACGAATGCCTGAGATGGCAAAGGCAAAGGTTCCGAGAAACTCAATAACATTGAGTAATGGCTCGTAGAGCTCTTGGTGCGACATCATATATTGTTCACTACGTTTACGGGTTTACCACTAAGGAATGTTCGGATGTTCTCTTCGGCAATGGCCATAAGGCGCGTGCGTGCTTCTTTTGACGCCCAAGCTACGTGGGGTGTTATGAAGGCATTAGGCTCGAGGAACAGAGGATTGTCGGCAGCTGGCGGCTCCTGGCACATCACGTCGGCGCAATAGGCTGCCAAATGTCCGCTGTGTAGGGCTGCGGCCACATCTTCCTCGTTTACGAGCGGACCTCTGCCTGTATTTACCACGATGGCGCCCTTCTTCATCTTGCTGATGGTGGAGCTGTTGACCAGCTGGTGTGTGTCGGGCGTAAGTGGGCAATGCAGCGAAATGATATCGCTATCAGAGAGTAGCTGGTCCATACTGGCCTTACGGATGTATTGTGGTAGTTGGTCGGCCTGCTTGCTTGTTAGGGCGATGACGTTCATGCCAAAGTCGGCAGCCAGACGCGCCACCTTCATGCCGATGTTGCCCAGGCCTACGATGCCGAGCGTCTTGCCCGCAAGCTCAATTAGGGGCAGGTCCCAATAGCAGAAGTCGGGGCAGCGGCTCCATTCGCCATCGTGCGAGGCACGTGCATAATGGTCTACGTGATTGGTAACGTTAAGAATGTGGGCGAAGGTCATTTGTGCCACGCTGTCGGTACTGTAGGCAGGAATGTTAGTTACGACAATCCCGCGCTTGCTGGCAGCTCGCAAGTCGACAACATTATAGCCTGTGGCAAGCACACCAATGTATTTGACATTAGGCAACTGGGCAATTGTGGCCTCGTCGAAAACAGTTTTGTTGGTAAGTACTATTTCGGCATCGCCAACATGGGCTATTACCTCTTCGGGAGCAGTACGCTTGTATACAGTAAGATTGCCAAACTGTTCTATCTGTTCCCACGACATGTCGCCAGGATTGACGCCGTTGCCATCCATTACTACGATTTTCATTTTAATATTCAGTTTTTTATATTTTATTAGTTTGTCTTGTTATTGATAGGGATGTTAGAGAAGTATCGTTGTACTACTGAGAGTTGCTCTTTCTGGGTGCTTCAAATCTTCATCAGTCCTTAAATCTTCATCAGTCCTCAAATCTTCATCAATCCTTAAATCTGTCGCCCCACAGCTTAAGCATTTGCTGGTACGACTTTTCCTCGGCAGGCGAGTGTTGGGCGTGCCATATGCGCGTGTTGCCGTTAAGGGCATCGGGCATGTATTGCTGCTGTACAAAGTGGCCTGGATAGTCGTGAGCGTACTTGTAGCCGTCGTGATAGCCCAGGCTTTGCATCAGCTTTGTAGGGGCGTTGCGCAGATGGAGCGGAACAGGCTGGTTGCCCGTGCTACGTACCAAGGCCAGAGCATCGTTTATGCCGTTATATGCAGAGTTGCTTTTGGGGCTTGTAGCCAGATAGACGGCAGCCTCGGCAAGCGGAATGCGTCCTTCGGGCCATCCTATCTTCATTACGGCGTCGAAGGCGGCATTGGCCAGAAGCAAGGCGTTAGGGTTGGCAAGTCCTATATCCTCGGCAGCCGAGATAACCAGTCGGCGGGCTATGAATTGCGGGTCTTCTCCTCCTTCAATCATGCGTGCCATCCAATAGAGCGTGGCGTCGGGGTCGGAGCCGCGTATCGACTTGATGAAGGCCGAGATGATGTCGTAATGCATCTCGCCGTCCTTATCGTAGGCAAGGGGGGTCTGCTGCAAACGACTCTCAACAATCTTGTCGGTAATAACCACCTGTTCGTTGCCGTCGGCCTCGACAACAAGCTCCAGTATATTGAGAAGCTTGCGCGCGTCGCCTCCGCTATAGCGCAGTAAGGCACCCGACTCCTTGAGCTGTATGTTGCGCTTGCTTAGCTCTACATCTGATGTTATGGCGCGATTGACAAGGTCGAGTAGGTCGTCCTTCTCGAGCGGCTTGAGCACGTACAACTGGCAACGCGACAGCAAAGGGCGTATTACCTCGAACGACGGATTCTCGGTAGTGGCTCCGATAAGCGTGACGATGCCACGCTCCACGGCTCCGAGCAAGGAGTCTTGCTGCGACTTGGAGAATCGATGTATCTCGTCGATAAACAGGATGGGGGAGGCTGAATTGAAGAACCGCCCGCTCTTGGCCCGCTCAATCACGTCGCGCACATCCTTAACTCCGGATGTAACGGCGCTGAGGGTGTAGAAGGGCGTTTCGAGCTTGTTGGCGATGATCTGCGCCAACGTGGTCTTGCCTACTCCGGGAGGTCCCCATAATATAAACGACGATATGCGCCCCGCGTCAATCATCTTGCGCAAGACGGCACCCTCGCCAACCAAGTGTTTCTGCCCAACATAATCGTCGAGCGTGCGAGGTCTCATTCTTTCTGCTAAAGGTTCACTCATATATAGTCGCAAAATTAGAAAATATATGCGAATTACACAAAATTTTCTTTATCAAAACTTGGAAATTAGAACTAAAGTATATACTTTTGCAGCACATTAAAGGGAGGTGCACGTTTGAGGAATCGTGGCATTCTTCTCTATACTAATAATAATGACAATAAAACAACAATATATGAAACAACAGAAAGCTTTGACACTCAAAACGTTGACAAAAAGTAATGTATGGGAAGTTCAAGAGAACGATATCCTTAGAATGTGGGAAACAGCCGAGAAGGACGCGGACTTTAAGGACAACCGACGTCATTTTGTTGACGTGATACGCAGCGCTTTTGAAATAGAGGAGATAAAGATAGACAAACCTGTGGTTATACAGAAGTATGAGGACCGCGGATTTACCATTGCTTCGTTGCATATTACAGACAACGACTCGGGAAAGTATGGTATAAAGAAGCGCCCTATTATGCGCGTTACCGACCTTACCTACGAGAATATCCGTCATATTTCGGCTGCCAAGCTTATCGAGGTGCTCGACCGCAACTTTGGTGGTGGATGGGACTCGCTCTCGCAGAGCATACAGGACATTATAGAAAGCGGATTCGACATCAGCACAACAACACTTCCTAAGGACCGTCTGCACAAGCCAGGTGGCATGTACGAGAAGAAGGTGAATGATGGTTTCGAGGTGTTGGAGATTACTAAGGGCGCTTGGGTTGAGGCAATCTTTGCCAAGGAGAAGCCTGAGGTAGAGAAGCCAGTGGCCAAGGTTGACGACGACGATTTCCGCGACAAATACGACCGTGAGGACGACGATGAGGAGGACGAAGAAGAGGACTTGCCAGACGACAAGTATGGCGACGACGATGACGACGACGATACCTTCGACGAGGACAAGCTCACGGAGGAAAGTTATCGTACAACATTCGATACAGATCCAGAAGACCTTAACCTTGAGGCTGAGGATGTTACGGATGATGACGATAATTATTAAATTAGGATTGTAATCATGCCTTAAGGTGGTGGCCTTAAGGATATAAGGTTGGGCGCTTGGAGGGAGTGATCTTTCCAAGCGTTTTTTTGTTGTTCTGTAGGATTGTTACTTTTATTTTTGAATACGAGTTATCGTAAATTTTCCACGAATAGAACACGAGTTATCGTAAATTAACCACGAATTAACCATAAAACCAAATGGCTATTAACGATCACAATAAGTGATGATTAATAGCCATGAAAAATATTGCTTATTTGCTTGAGTACTTCTTGATGTATTCGTCGCCACGCTTGTCGCCCAGTTCGGCAGCCTTCTTCAGGCACTCTATTGCTTCGGCCTTGCGCTTAAGAGCGTTTAGCGCCACACCCTTTATAACAAGAGCGTCGGTAGACTTTGGGTCCAGGTTAAGACATAGGTCGGCCGTCTTGACAGCATCCTCGAGCTTGTTGACGCGCAACTGAAGCGAAGCCAGCTCGGCAAGATAAGGCGGACGCATGTCTGGTTGGGCCACAACAGCAGCATGGGCTATGTCGTTAAGGGCCTGCTGATATTGGCGCAGATTAACCTCGCATGTGTAGCGAGTGTAGTAGAAGTCGGCAGACGCACGGCCTAACATCAGGGTGTCGTAGGTGTTGTAGTCGGCCAGGGCACCACGATAATTCTTCATGGCATCGCGCAAGTGGCCTCGTGTGAGGATGTAGGGAGCCGAAATCGTGGTAAGAGGTTGTGGACAACGTGCCACGCAACTATCGAGCAACACTAAAACCTGCTCGTTGGGCGCTCCAAGCTGGGTTTTGCATTGGGCAGCCTCGAAGAATATCTCGCTGTTGCAGATTGGCGTCTTTGTAAGAGCGTCGAACATGTCGTAAGCCTTCTGATACTCGCCCTTGGTGTAAAGAATCTGTGCCATGCGATGCTGGTAGGCAGGCTGGGCGTCGAGCTTGTAAGCCTTTTCGGCCTCGTTGTAGGCGCGGTCTAATGTCCAGTCGTTGTAGAGCGAGTCGTTGCTGTAGACCAGTTTCTGATACATAACGCGCGAATATTCCGAGTGAGCCTCGGCCTTGTTGGTAGCCTGCTTCAAGGCAGTCTGCATTTGGCTGTCGGCTCCGGCATAGTCGCCATAATTCACGCGGCGCAAGGCGTCCATCGAATAGCCGTCCACATCGTGTGGAAACTGCGAGATGTAGTCGGAAATATAGCCGGCATACTTTGCCGAATCGCCCTTGTCGGCTGCAAACATCACCATAAGCTGAGCGTCCTTTTTATCGGCAGGTAGCTGCAAACGAATGCCCGAGCTGGTGTAGAGAGGGTTGTTGATGGTAAGCGCGTCGAACTTGAGCTGGGCTGCATAGCGGGCGTCTACGGCGCTTGGGGCCGACTGGAACAATCCTACCAGCTCGCCGTTAGCATTTACCATAGCGCTACCCGGAATGCCCTGGCTGTCGCGGAAGGCAAGCACATAGTAGCCATACTTGTCCATAAATGTCTCCTGGCGCTCAATCTCGTATTGGGCTGCTGTAGGTTTCTTCTGCTCCGAGCCTACAAGCCAAAGCTTTGAGTCCTTGGGCATTAAGGCCTTGGCAAGGGTTGCGGCCTGAGCCTTCTGGGTGCCAACCTTAAAGCGGCAAACGTCGTAAATCTCGTTGGCTCCTATAAGTTTTTGTACGGGATAAGTCTTGCCGTTGAAGTCGGTTACTACAGCCGAAGCAGCCGACGATAAAGCCGACCACGAACCGATGGCCTCGCCGTCGGCCGTTACAAACACGCCACAAGTAGAACTCGTAGCGTTGCCGTTAGAGTCGTAGGCGGTAAGCTTGAAGGTCGATTTTGCCGCTTTCTTAACTTGTGCCGACTGGGCATTAACGCTACCCGCAGCAAGCAATAGAACGCATACTGATGTTAAAAAACGATTCATTTGTTTTTATTTGTTACTATTATTTTCTTTTTCTAAGGATTTTGTTTGAGGTTTCTTTTCTTTCCTTCTAAAAGTCTCTATTTCATTTTAAGCAACGTTTTGGCGTTGTCAATGGCAGCTTGCGAGATGTCGCTACCGCTAAGCATCTGCGCGATTTCGTTAACGCGTTGCTCGTCGTCAAGCTTGGTCATCGTGCTAACCGTTCCTTCGGCTGTCTCGTGCTTTGCCACCTTGTAATGGGTTGAGCCGAAAGCCGCAATCTGTGGCAGGTGAGTTATGCAGATTACTTGGCGATGAGCGTCGCCCATGTCGCGCATGATGTAAGCCATTTGCTCGGCCACACGTCCGCTTACGCCTGTGTCTATCTCGTCGAAGATGATTGTGGGCAGACCAATAGCCTTGCTTATCATGGCCTTAAGCGAGAGCATTACGCGGGCAATCTCGCCGCCCGACGCCACTTGAGCCACGGGCTGCATCTCTGTGCTTGAGTTGGCGCTAAACAAAAACAGCACCTTGTCACCACCCGTTGGCCCGAGTGTGCCCTTCTTGACGTCCACTTTGAAGCGCACCTTAGGAATGCCCAGCGGTACAAGCAACTTGGACAGTTCGTCCTCAACCTCTATTGCCGCCTTCTGGCGCAGATTGGTCAAGACAGCGGCCTTCTGTTCGCATTTGGCCTTTAGAAGCTCCACTTGTTGTTCGAGTTCCTTAAGATGTTCGTCGCCATTGTCGATGTTGCTCAGCAGAGAGTCCAGCTCGTCGAGCTTCTCAATCAGTCCGCCAATATCGCTCACATGAAACTTCTGCTGCAAGGTATAGATAGTGTCCAGTCGCTCGGTAATCTCGTTGAAGCGTTGCGGGTCGAACTCGATGTCGTCCATCTTCGACGAAATCTCCTGAGCGATGTCCTTCAGCTCGATAAAGCAATTGTCAAGGCGTTCGGCCAGCTCGTTTGCGTCGGGATATATTTCCTCTATACCATGCAATTGCGAGGCCAGGCTGCGCGTTTCGTCAACTATGCCGTTGTCCTCGCCATCGAGCCGTTGGTCGGCCTCGTGCAGCACGCGCTTGATGTCCTCGGCATGGCTCATTATCTCGGCAGTCTGTTCAAGGGTCTCTTGCTCGTCGGCTTGCAGATTGGCGTCCTTCAGTTCCTTATGCTGGAATCGCAGAAAGTCCTCGTTCTCGCGGTTGCGCTCTATTTGCAGCTTCAGGTCGTCAAGTTGTTTCTCGGCCTTGCGCCATTCGTTGTAGGCCAGCTTATAGTCGGCCATTTGTTGCTTGTCGCGCGCTATTATGTCCACCACGTTAAGCTGGAAGTCCTCCTTGTTTAGCAGCAGGTTCTGGTGCTGGCTGTGCACGTCGATAAGCTGCTCGCCAAGTTCGCGTATTGTGGCAAGGTTCACGGGCGTGTCGTTAACGAAGGCTCGGCTCTTGCCGCTGGCGTTAAGCTCGCGTCGCAAGATGCACTCGTTGGGCTCGTAGTCGAGATCGTTGTTCACGAAGAAGTCCTTAAGCACGTCCGAGTGGTAGATGCTAAGGTCGAAGGTTGCCTCTATAATGCACTTGTCCTTGCCCTTCTTCACCTGTCTGGCGTCGGCTCGGTTACCAAGCAACAGACCGATGGCACCAATGACAATACTCTTTCCGGCACCCGTCTCGCCCGTTATGACCGAGAACCCCGGGTAGAACTGCATTTGCAGATGGTCGATAAGAGTGAAATTCTTTATGTCGAGTGTTTTAAGCATATCAGTTTATTCTTTGATTTTATCCCATGCCGCATTTTGGCTTGCGTTAATGGCAAACAATATCTCGTAAACCTTTTCCTTCTCCTTTTGCGTGCCCTTACCTTTATATATATTGGCAAGCTCGTCGCGTTTGTAGTCGGTCCAAATCTGCGGCAGCAAGCTAAGGGGGCGGTCGTCGTGACATTTCTTCAGGTCGTTCTCTATGGCCGTAGACACGTTGGTACGTCCACGGTCCACGTTGGTCGACATCTCGTCCAGTCCCGTGCGATAGTAGTCGTACTGCAACTGTCTGAAGGGCTTCATGGCTCCGTCAAGATAGTCGTTGATGATGGCAAACCTGTTGCGGCTGTTGTCGAAGGCTTTCCATCCTGGGTAGTTCAGGTTCTGGGCGTTGTTGGTAAGGTTCATGCATTGTTGCAGCACGTCCTCGCCACCCATAGGCGCAAACGAGTCGAGGTTGATGCCTATGATCAGGTAGGCGTAGTAGCCAATGAGCGCCATAAGCTGGTTGTCAATCTGTTCCTCGTTGAACTGCAGCTGTTGAAACTGAGCGTACTCAAAGTTGAAGTCGTTGTCGGTATTGTTGTACAGCGTAGTGGTGTACGACGAGCCGTAAACGGGGCGGTTGGCCTGCACCACAGCCTTGCACGTGAAGACGTTGGTAGAGTTGTCGTACTTTGTAACCGTGATGTTGAAGTTGCAAGGTATGCGCTCGTTCTTCTGAAACTGCAGACTGGTCCATTGGTGCTCGTTGATAAATCGTGTCAGATTCTGCTCTATTTCTTCAAACACGCTGGCGTCTGTGCCCTGTATCTGCGAGTGGTTGATGGTTACCTTGGCGTTAAGCTCTTGTGCACGCACCTTGGTTATGCCCACCCAAGCCATTAGGGCAGGCACGATGACAGCAGCTTTAAGAAGTCGGTTTGTCATAATCAGTTAAGTTATTGAACCTTATTTTACTTCTACAATTTTATAAGAAAAAATCGGTTTTTTAAAATTATTTGCTTGAAACCACACGCTCCAGCTCGTCTACAATGTAGACAGCCGTTTGGGCCTTCGAACATTTTGGATATTCCTTCTTGTCGGAACGACTGATAATCTCAATCTGGTTGTCGTCGGTACGGAAGCATGTGCCCTTGTTCTGCAAGCTGTTCAGCACGATGAAGTCGGCATTCTTCTTTTCGAGTTTTCTCTGTGCGTTTGCCTCCTCGTCGTTGGTTTCCAGGGCAAAAGCCACAATTGTCTGCTCTGTGGTCTTAGCCTTGCCCAGGGCGGCAGCAATGTCGTGTGTTGGCGACAGGCGTATCACCATATCGTCGTCGCCACGCTTAATCTTCTTGTCGGCCACGTCGGCAGGGCGGAAGTCGGCAACGGCAGCCGACAGAATGGCTACGTCGCTTTGGGCGAATGTTGATGTTGCTGCGTTGTACATGTCCTCGCAACTCTCCACGTCGATACGGTTTACGCCCAGAGGAGTTTTAAGACTAACAGGACCAGCTACTAACGTTACGTTGGCGCCACGCTTCTGGCATTCCTCAGCAATGGCAAACCCCATCTTACCACTTGAATAGTTGCCTATAAAGCGCACGGGGTCAATCTTCTCGTATGTTGGGCCAGCCGTAATCATGATGTTCTTGCCCGAAAGGGGAGACGTGGCTGAGGCCTTGTCGAAGAAATCACTCACGTATTGGGCTATTACTGCCGGCTCCTCCATGCGTCCCTTGCCCTCGAGTCCGCTGGCAAGAAAACCGCTTGCCGGCTCAACAATATGGTTGCCGTACGACTGCAATGTGCGCAGATTGGCCTGTGTAGACGGATGTCGGTACATGTCGAGGTCCATAGCCGGAGCTATGAACACGGGCGCCTTCATCGACAGATAGGTTGTGATGAGCATGTTGTCGGCTATTCCGTGCGCCATCTTGCCTATTGTGCTTGCTGTACATGGAGCTACAACCATAGCGTCGGCCCACAATCCCAGGTCAACATGCGAGTTCCATGTGCCGTCGCGTTGCGAGAAAAACTCGCTCACCACGGGCTTGTGCGTAAGGGCCGAGAGCGTGATAGGAGTGATAAACTCCTTGCCAGCAGGCGTTATTACAACCTGAACCTCGGCTCCTTGCTTTACAAACTCGCGAATGAGTAGACACGACTTGTAGGCGGCTATTGAGCCTGTAATGCCTAATACAATTTTCTTGCCTTTTAGCATATAATAATATGTTTAGGCTGAAGACAAAATAAAAAGTCTCAGTTGAAAACAAAAAATATCCCAGTTGATAATTTACAGATTGTCCCCAGCCTCAATAATTTTACTGTTTGTTGAATCCTCTCAAGCGTATGCGCGTAAGCACCTGCTTGGTGTTGAAGGTAAAGTCGCCCGACATCATCCAGCTGTAGTAGCCTGGGTCCACGCGTAGCACCTCGTCCACGGCGCGTCCCTTGTACTTGCCAAAGTTGAATGCCTCGAATCGGCGTTCCTTGCCGTCCTTGTCGAGCAATGGTTTGCCGTCGGCACCTAACAAATGTCGCCAAACAATACGTCCGGCAAAGTCTACATTGTCGTTCTGCTTGGAGAATTCGGCCAGGAAGTCCATGTCGTTCTCCAGCACGCGGTCGGGTTCTTCCTGCACGCCCGGTGCATACTTGTCGAGCTCGCCCATCAGCACTCTGTACGTTGCCTCAGTATCCTCGTCGGCACGATGTGCTGTAAAGTCTTCCTCCATCTTGCGTCCGCAATAGAATTTGTATGCGGCAGCCAGATTGCGTCGTTCCATCTTGTGGAAGATGGTTTGGGCGTCGATAAGTCGGCACTTCGAGAAGTCGAAGTCGATGCCTGCGCGCAGAAACTCCTCGGCAAGCATAGGGATGTCGAAATGGTTGGAGTTGTATCCGGCAAAGTCGCAATCCTTCATCTTCTCGCTAAGCTGCTGGGCCACATCCTTGAACGAAGGCGCGTCCTTCACGTCGTCGTTCGAGATGCCTGTCAGCTCAGTCACTTCTTGCGGAATGGGTTTGCAAGGGTTGATTAGTAGATTCTCGCGTTGCTCTTTGCCTCCGGGCAGCACCTTAATATACGAAATCTGTATAATGCGGTCGCGCACAAGGTCGAGTCCGGTAGTTTCGAGGTCGAAAACAATAAGGGGGCGTGTAATATTAAGTTTCATTTTTCGTTTTCGTTTTTAAACGATTTTTCGTGAGAGAGTGTCGACTGCCAGCCTTTTATAGTCAGCCCCGTCTAACACGCCCTCACGAAAAGATATAAATATTCTAATAATCCTTATTCTCTATTTATAGAATATAGATTTATCTGATAATTCTGATTCTTCCTCTTAGCAGCGTAGCCTCAGTAAAATCAGCATAATCCTTATTCTCTATTTATAGAATATAGATTTATCTGATAATTCTGATTCTT
>ERZ1026884.55-NODE-55-length-72538-cov-12.496185_pt1 | contig 72538 bp, 58 predicted proteins | sample MGYA00380172_ERZ1026884 | MGnify/ENA primary metagenome ERZ1026884 (study PRJEB33269, sample SAMEA4719808) | human gut metagenome | biome: human-associated habitat; feature: organic feature; material: feces | place: Cameroon | collected 2013-10 ... | reverse complement strand
GGGGAAGGTGCCCCGTAGGGGCGGATAGGGTGACTATGGCATGAAAGACAGCTGGAATAAGGTTTCCCGGTCACTCCTATGAGAGCTGCAAGTCCCCCGCGGCAGATGGAACGCGAAAATGAGATGATCGTTATTTCACATCGCCTTTTTGCATGCGTGAAAAAGGCTCGCGATGCGTGGATGGGATCTCTTCTGCGTAAGGACTTCTTCAGGCGTTGGGAAATCATATCACTTTGACACATCCTGTATAATAGAGATAGAAACCAGCTGGGGGAGCCCTAAGGGGCTGAGAGGCGCGAAGCGCTGACCCTTTGAACTTGAATCGGATCATACCGGCGTAAGGAAGCGGGCTCTATTTTGACAGAGTATCCGCCGGAGGCGGATTTTTTTATTGGAGGTTGACTATGACGCAGCTTGAAGCAGCAAGAGAAGGCATCATCACGAAGGAAATGGAAACAGCCGCACGTGAAGAGGGCGTGAGCGCAGAATTCATCCGCTCCGGCATCGCGGAGGGGACGATCGTCCTTCCGGCGAATATTTACCATACCTCGCTTCATCCGTATGCGATCGGCAAGGGGCTTCGGACGAAGATGAATGTAAATCTGGGGATCTCTTCTGATGTATGCAACTATGATACGGAGCAGGCGAAGGCGAAGCTCGCATGGGAGATGGGGGCGGAGGCTATCATGGATCTGTCCTGCTATGGGGAGACGGCGCCGTTCCGTGAATGGCTGGTGAAGAACAGTCCGGCGTCCATCGGTACGGTGCCGATGTATGATGTGAAGGGCGTCCTTCACAAGGGGCTGAAGGATATGACGGCAGATGATCTCTTCTCTGTCGTGGAACGTCATGCGAAGGATGGCGTGGATTTCATGACGATCCATGCGGGGCTGAACCGTGAGACGGCGAAGCACATCATGAGAAATAAGCGCATCACAAATCTCGTTTCCCGCGGCGGCTCGGTGCTCTTTGCGTGGATGTACATGCACGGGAAGGAGAATCCTTTCTACGAACAGTTTGACCGTCTGCTGCTGCTTTTGAAGAAATATGATGTCACACTGTCTTTGGGCGATGGATGCCGCAGCGGATGCGGGCATGACTCGACAGATGCCGTGCAGATCTCGGAGCTGATCAATCTGGGTGAGCTGGTCGTGCGTGCGCGCAAGGCGGGGGTACAGGTCATGGTGGAAGGTCCGGGGCATATGCCGATCTCGGATATCCGCATGAATGTGGAGATCGCAAAGAAGCTCACTCACCAGGCGCCTCTCTATGTCTTGGGACCGATCGTCACCGATGTGGCACCGGGCTATGATCACATCACCGCGGCGATCGGGGGGACGCTGTCGGCCGCATGCGGGGCAGACTTCCTCTGCTACGTCACTCCGGCGGAGCATCTGCGTCTGCCGGATCTGGATGATGTGCACGAAGGGATCGTGGCTTCGAAGATCGCCTGCCATGCCGCGGATCTCGCCAAGGGCGTGAAGGGAGCGGAAAAATGGGATGAAGAAATGAGCTGGGCACGCCGCAAGGTGGACTTCCAGCGCATGATCCCGCTCGCCATCGACCCGGGCAAGGCGCGTCGCTACAGAGAGAGCAGCATCCCGGAGGATGAAGCGACCTGTACGATGTGCGGCTCCATGTGTCCGATGAAGACGCTCGATGAGATCTTGAATAACCGCAATGCGGAGGAGGATCCGTTTAAGGACTAAGAAAAAGGCTGCGCCATATGACGCAGCCTTTTTTGATTCAAGGGGGGCAGCAGGTTCAACAGGGAAAGGGACAGCTTCGTTGCAAACATAAATGTGGGCGATACCTGAAAGAGGTATTTAATCAGTGCTTCCTTAGCTCCCCTCTTTCTGGTTTTTAAGCACCCATACATACGCATCATTTCCGCTTCCATGCACACCGAGTATCTCAGGGGAAAAGTCTGGGAAGGCGCTCTTGTATTTCTGCAGGAAGAGGAAATAGGAAAGTGCCTCGTCAGTCCACACCTCGCCGGGCTCTAAGACGGTGATACCGGGGGGATAGGGGAGGATCATTTCCAGAGATACGCGTCCTTTGGCTTTCGGAAGTGGGACGCGCTCGCGTGCTCCTTTGAGGAAGGCCTGATGGGCTTGTTTCCCGGTGAGCATGGCTTTGGGGAAATGATCTTCATCGAAGAGCGCCTGCGTAAGGCGGGCGGCTCCTTCCCGGCAAAGGAAGTCCTGATAGCGCAGGGAGAAGTCTTTCAGCCCTTCTCCTTTCCGGCAGGTGAGGTGCGGCGCAAAGACGGACATCGGTGTATTGGCCTCATAGGCCGCTTCGCATTCCTGAAGAAGGGAGAGGAGGTGTTCCTGCTTTTCCTTCGTATCACCCGGCTCGATGAGGAAAAGGAGGGTGTGGAAATCAGATTTCTCCACCGTTACATGGCGGCTTTCGAGAAAATGGGAAAGAAGCGGCGCAGGGAGGGGGTCTGTCACAAGGAGTACCTTGCAGGGATCGGTGAGGTAGAGGTTTTCTGCGATATGGGAGAAGCCGTGCCAGGTGTCTTTGGGGGAAATCGCAAAGAAGGCGGGGTCCGAGAGGATCTCTTCTGTCGGGTGAGCGTCCCAGGAAGCGGCGCGCACCGTGGGAGCGGTGAATGGTCGAAGGAAGCGGCAGTGTTTGAGGATGGATATCTTCAGCTCTGTCGCCGTGATCGCGGCTTCTTGCCAGAGCTCCTTCCCTTTCTTCTGGTGCAGGTACGCATTCATTTCCAGCCCGGCAAGGAGCGGATAGTAAGGGGAGGTCGATATATACATGAGAAAGGCAGCCTGCAGGACGTCATCCTCGAGATAGCGTGTCATCCCCCGCAGGTGGCTGTCCTTCTTGTGAAGCTGGCTCGTCATGGAGAATCCGGCAAGCTGCTTGTGGACGGACTGCGTCACAAGGATGCCGGGATCGTTTTTCGTCAGGGGGAAGGTGAGGACGGCAGAATCCTGAAGGAGTGGGAGAAAATTTTCGTAGCCGGCCCATGCGCCGTCGAAGAGGATGTAGTCGCAGAGTGAGCCGATGCGGCGAAGAAGCTCTCTGGCATTCAGAAAGAGGCCGTCATAGGTGGAGAGCTGGAGGCAGGCAAGGCGGTAGGGACGCTGCTTTTTCCCTGCGGCGGGCGAGAGCATGGCCGCTTTCTTGCGGAGGCGGACGGGGTCAAGCGTTTCTTCCGTCAATCCGCCGATGATGCCGCTTTCATTTCGCTCGGAGGCGAGATAGACAGGAAGTCCGCCTGCGGCGGCGAGTGCGGCTTGCGAGGCAGACTTGTGGTTATTCCTGTCGAAAAGAATGAGGTCGCCCTCTGAGACGAGCGCGCTGATCGCGATGCGGTTCGAGGCGGAGGTGCCGCCCAAGACGAAGAAACAGCGATCGCTCCCATACACGCTCGCAGCAAGGGCTTCTGCCTCTCCGGAGACGCCTTCATGAGAGGACGGATCCCCGATGACGGAAGAAGAGTCAGAGATGTCCGCTGTAAAAGCGCCTTCACCGAGCGCACGGACGAAGGCGCGTCCTTCAGGGATTTCATCAAACAGTGCGCCGCTGTGGTGTCCCGGCGTACAGAAATCATCGCGCGCTTCTTTCGCAAAGTCTAAAAGTGCTTTCGTGAAGGGGGGAAGGTGGTGGGAATCATTCATGGGTATCAGCTCCTTTTAGAGGTATTGTAACATAAGTTATGGGTGTAAGGTTCAGGCTAGTGACTAGATACCACATTTGGGCATTGCCATTATTTATACTTTGCGGCGCTTTTGATTTTTATGCGCCGCACCAACACTCCTCACTCCTCACTCCTCACTCCTCACTTCTCACTTCTCACTGGCGAGAAGAGCTTTCATCCGCAATCAAGGGACGCCCCGCCTCATGGGCTAACCCTGAACTTATAATCCTATCAACAAATGATTCGATTTATGATAATATAATAGAGTACATTCATGATGGGGTGGTGCGCGCAAGGAGGCGGGAGCGATCGAAAAAGAATATCAGGTGAATCTCCCTGTCTTCGAAGGGCCGCTGGATCTTTTGCTGCACCTTGTGACGAAGAATCGGATCGATATTCACGACATACCGATCCATGAGATCACCGAGCAGTATCTCGCTTACCTCAGGAGAGCGCAGGCGTTCGATCTGGAACTGGCAAGCAGCTTCTTCGCCATGGCTTCGACACTCATCTTCATCAAGTCGCGGATGCTGCTCCCGAAGCGGAGGCAGGAGGCAGACAATGAGACGGAAGACCCGAGAGCCGAGCTCGCGAGGTCACTCGAAGAATTCAAGCGGATGAAGGAGATCAAGGGACGCATCGAGGAGCTCATCGATGCCGAAAGGCCGTACTGGAAGAAAGAGCCCGAGGCTGTGAAGGGCGGGCTGTATCAGGGGCGGATCTCCCTCCTGAAGCTGCGCGCGGCCTTCCTCTCGCTCTATGACTCTCTCCATGAAGAGAAGGAAGAAATCCTCGCCCCCGAGGAGGTGTCGATGGAGCAGGAGATGGAGACGCTGAAAGAGACGCTCTCGCGACTTCGCCGTGTGGACTTCACGCAGTATTTCCGGCGGCTGAAGACACGCCTCCGCCTCGCCGTCACACTCGTGGCACTCCTTGAACTGATTCGCCTTGGTGAGGCTGGCGTGATCGAAGGCGCAGGGGGACTAGAAATCGTGAGGGATTAGGGGTTAAGGTTCAAGTTGTCGGGCTAACCCTGAAGTTTGAAAGCAGAGATGGGGTTCAAGGTTCAGGTTGATGGGTTCAGGGTTGTGGTGGCAGCTTCGCTGCAAAATATATATTTGTGGCGAAGCCGCCACCTTCATTCCTAATTCCTAATTCAAGCAGAGCTTTTATTCAAAATCAGTGGATGGAGCCGCCCCACGGGCTAATCCTGAACCCCGAACCCTGAACCCTGAACCCTTAAACCCATAACGCAACAAAGGACATTTATGACAAACACTCTTATACAGCTCTCAGCGCTCATCGAAGCCTTTCTTTTTGCGAAGGGGAGCCCTGTCTCTCTGACCGACATGGCAAAGGCCGTGGGAGAAGACTCTCAGATGATCGAGAAAGCACTCACGCTGCTGTCTGAAAAATATGAAAAGCCAGACTCCGGTTTGACGCTCCATCACACGGGCGCGGGGTACATGCTGGCGACGAAAAAGAAATATGACACCTGGCTCTCCTCCCTTCTGGGGAAACAGACGCCGCTCTCGGCTGCGGCGCTGGAGACGCTGGCGGTGGTGGCCTGCAAAGAGCCTGTGACGCGAGTCGAGATCGAGAAGATCCGCGGCGTGACGGCAGGCCGTGTGCTGGGGCTCCTCATGGAGAAGGGCCTCATCGAAGAAAGAGGACGTCTGGATATCCCCGGACGGCCGATCCTTTATGGTACGACGAAGCGTTTCCTCGCCTGCACCGGGCTTTCAGATGTGAATGAGCTTCGGATGCGCTGGCGAGAAGGACTGGAAGAAGGAGAACTATTTTGAAAGAACGTTTACAGAAGGTATTGAGCCATGCTGGCATCTGCTCCCGCCGCAAGGCTGAAGAATTGATCGCAGCGGGACAGGTCCGTGTGAATGGCAAGGTCATCCGCGAGCTGGGGAGCGAAGCTGATCCCGTTTCCGATCGCATAGAGGTTGCTGGAGAACGCATCCGCCCTGAGCGGAAACGCTATTTTCTCTTCTACAAGCCGGATAATGTCATCACGTCTGTCACCGACCCGCAGGGGCGGCGCACGGTCATGGACTATTTCAGAAATATACGTGAGCGCATTTTCCCTGTCGGACGTCTTGACTATCACTCTGAAGGACTGCTCCTCATGACGAATGACGGCGAGCTCGACAACATCCTGACGCATCCGAAGCATGAGGTCAAAAAGGTATATGAAGTCACAGTCCGTGGGAAATATTCACTGAAGCTGGCAGATAAAATGTCGAAGGGCGTGCGCATCGACAGCGGAGTGACTGCACCGTGCGAGATCGAAGTCCTGGGCTATGACAAGGAAAAGAATAAGACAAAGGTACGCATGACGCTCCACGAAGGGAAGAACCGTGAGATCCGTAAAATGATGGCGGCGTTCCACTACCCTGTATTCGGACTGAAGCGCGTGCAGTACAGCTTCCTGACGCTTGCCGGCGTCTCCCGCGGGGAATATCGCCGCCTGTCCTTGGAGGAGGTCAAGAAACTGTATGAGCTCCACAAATAAAAAGATCGCCATCATCGGAGCCGGCGTGGCGGGACTTCTGGCCGCTGTCACGGCAGCGGATCGGGGAGCCAAGGTCATGCTCTTTGAAAAAATGCCGAAGGTCGGCCTGAAGATGGGCATCACCGGCAAAGGCCGCTGCAATCTGACAAACAGCGCGCCCATCATGGATTTTATAGGGAAGACACCGGGCAATGGGAAATTTCTCTACAGTGCCTACGAAGCCTTCTCGAATATAGACCTGCTGGAGCTGCTCCATGGCTACGGTCTTGTGACCAAGGTCGAGCGCGGCGGACGTGTCTTCCCTGCCAGCGATGATGCACAGGAGGTGCGCCACCTTTTCATGCGCCTTCTCAAAGAAAAGAAGGTCGAGCTTCACTTGGAGGAGCCGGTGTCTCATATCGTCGTCATAGACGGCAGAGCGAAGGGCGTTGTCACGAAGAAGGGACGCTATGATGCTGATGCCGTGATCCTGACGACCGGCGGCGCTTCGTACCCGCGTACGGGCTCGACGGGAGACGGGTATCGGATGGCCGGGGAGATCGGTCACAAGATCACGACCATCCGTCCTGCCCTCATCCCTCTCGTCACGAAGGAAAGCTGGCCCAAAGACCTGCAGGGGCTCTCGCTCAAGAATGTCACACTGTCTCTTTCCGCCGGCGGGCGCAGAAAGGCAGAGGAATTCGGAGAGATGCTATTCACCCATTTCGGGATCACAGGCCCCATCGTGCTCTCCCTCTCGGATAAAGCCTCCCTCTGGCTCTCACAGGGACATCCCGTGGAAGCGACGCTCGATCTCAAGCCTGCGCTCACGCAGGAAATTCTCGATAAGCGTGTCCTGAGAGATCTGGAAAAGCATCACCTGAAGCAGATGGCCGGTGCTCTCGTCGAGCTTCTCCCGCATCGCATGATCGACGTCGTGCTCTCACTGGCAGGTATCCCTCGGGACCTTCCTGTCAGCGAGCTCAAGAAAGCCCAGCGCGCGTCCCTCGTGCAGACGATGAAGTCCATGAAGCTCACCATCACAGGCACTCGTCCCATCGAGGAAGCCATCGTGACAGCCGGCGGCATCTCCGTCAAAGAAGTGAATCCTTCCACCATGGAATCAAAGAAAGTGGCAGGGCTCTACTTCGCCGGAGAAGTCCTTGACATCCACGCCTTCACCGGCGGCTACAATCTGCAGGCGGCCTTCTCGACCGGACATCTGGCGGCGGAAAGTGCAGCCGGCAGGGATGCGTAGCCGGTGACTAAAAGACTAGAAGACTAGAAGACATCAGACTACTGTATCGTCATTTCGAGCGAAGCGAGAAATCTCCCTTGCAGACCGCTAAACGAAGAATGAGTGAAAGCAGAAATACGTAATACCAAGACGTCGTTTCCCACCAGTGCCTATGTGATACAAACCGCGGTGCCATAGAGATGGAGGGCTACGCTCGGGATGACGATACGGGAAAGGGATATTCCCTCAAAAGTTTGAAAGCATGGATGAGTGGCTAGGGATGAGGGATTAGAAATCTCAAGTGACTAGTGACTGCTGACTAAATACCACCTTCGGGCATTGCCACCATCTATACTCCGCGGCGCATTTCGTCATCCTGAGCGGAGTGAAATGTCGGATGTTCGATAATGTAAAGGCGGAACAGTGAGAACTGAGTCGAAGGATCTGGCGCCGCACCGTCCCTGCCCTACCCACTGAACCCATAGAACCCGCTTCCCCTCTTTCGTCTGCAGTGAATGGAACGGCACGCCACAGAGGCTAACCCTGAACCAACCAATTCATATAAAGGAGATCATCATTTATGCGAAAATTATCCATCGCCATCGACGGCCCGGCGGGGGCCGGCAAGAGCAGCGTATCGAAGATCCTTGCATCACGCCTTGGCTATGCCTATCTCGATACCGGAGCGATGTATCGCGCCGTCACCTATGAAGCCCTGAAGAAGGGTCTGACAGATCCGGCGGAGATCACCGCTATGACAAAAGCCCTCGATATGGAAGTGAAGCCCGGCATGGATGCCATGCACGTCATCGTGGATGGCGAAAATGTGACACCCTACATCCGCACGCCGGAAGTCTCCGGGTATGTATCGGAAGTTTCCGCCATCGGCGGCGTGCGCACGGCGATGGTCGCCATCCAGCGCCGCCAGGCCGAAAAGGGCGGCATCGTTCTTGATGGCCGTGACATCGGGACGACTGTCCTGCCGAAGGCCGATGTGAAGATCTTTCTCACCGCCTCCGTTCACACCCGTGCGCTTCGCCGCTTCAAAGAGCTCGAAGCCCAGCACCCGGAGCTTTCGCTCGAAGACATCGAAGCCGATGTGGCAAAGCGCGACTACATGGACAGTCACCGAGAGATCTCCCCCCTGAAGCAGGCAGAGGACGCCATCCTTCTTGATAATGGCGACCTCACGCTCGAAGGCACCGCAGAAGCTATGATCGCCATCTGTGAAAAGAAATTTCCGGGGTTTAGCAAGTAAGTGACTAGTGACTAGGGATCAAGGACTGGACATAGAGATTGGGAGACATCAGAAATCTAAAATCTGAAGTCTTATAGCCTTCCTGTCTTCTTGCGCTTTATCAACGGCAAACGGCTAACAGCCGACCACCATTTTCAAACGAGGTGAATCCTATGGGCTATGCTATTGTCAGAGCCATCTTAAATTTCTTCTTCTTCGTCATCTTCGGCCTCAAGGTCGAAGGGCGGGAGAATGTGCCAAAGACCGGGGCCATCATAGTTGCGCCGAACCATAAAAGCTACTGGGATCCCCCTGTCGTCGGCGTGGCTTTTAATACCCGCATCATCCACTACATGGCGAAAGAAGAGCTTTTCAAAAATCCATTCTTCGGCTGGCTGATCCGTCAGTTCGGCACTTTCCCGGTGAAGCGCGGCAGCGTCGATCGCGCTGCTGTGCGTCAGGCCATCAAGGAGATCAAGGAGGGCAATCCCCTCGGCATTTTCCCGGAAGGCACCCGCATCAAGAGAGAAGGGCTCGGCCGTTTCCACACGGGCATGGCATCCCTCGCGCTCATGACCGGCACTCCGGTCATTCCTGTCGCTGTCCTTGGCACGATAGATCTGCCTCGTAAGAATGGTCCTTTAGCCGTCCTCATCGGAAAGCCGATCGAGGTCAAAAAGCAGCGCCCGACCGATGAGAAGGTGGCCGAGCTCAATGACATCGTGAAGGCAGAGATCCAGAAGCTGATGGATGACTATAAAAAGTGACTAGTGACTGGTGGCTAGGGATTAGTAACTAGGGATTAGGAGTCTCAAGTGACTAGTGACTGGAATGCCAGCACAAGGCATTGCCATTATTTATACTTCGCGGCGCTTCCATATTTTTATGCGCCGCACCACCATTTCGCATTTTTCATTTCTAATTTCTCATTCAATCGAGGCTTTCAAACGTAATCAAGGGGCGAGCCGCCCCCCGGGGCTAACCCTGAACCCTTTATCTTGCTATTGAACTTTTCTATTTCAGACATAGTGTCTGCTCTATAGCGGGCGCTTCAATTGAGAATCAAAATTATGGAAATCTATAAATCGAAAGTGATGGGCTTTTGCTACGGCGTGAAAAGAGCCATGAAAATCGCGGAAAATGCGGCAAATTCGGGCATTAAAGCCGTTACCTACGGTCCCATCATTCATAACCCGCAGGTGGTCGGAAGGCTTTCTGAAAAAGGCGTGCATCCGGTGGACGATCTGGACACTTTGACAGATGAAACTGTAATAATTCGCTCGCACGGAGTGGGCCCTTCGTGCTATAATAAGCTCAAGTGCAAAAATCTGGCCCTAATGGACGCGACGTGCCCTTTCGTCAAAAGGAACCAGGAGATCACCAAAGACCTCGTGGCTGATGGAAAGACCGTCGTACTCATCGGTGAAAAGAAGCACCCGGAAATGAAGAGCGTAGCGGAGTGGGCAGTGGGTCATTCCTTCCAGGTAGAAACCCTCGAAGATGTAGACCGGCTTCCAGACATGGAAGAGGCGCATATCGTCACGCAGACCACATTTTCGGTGGCTTTGGCTGACCAGCTGGTGCAGGCGATCCGGCAACGGATCCCGCATGTGTTTCTTCACAAATCCATTTGTGATGCGACCATGCAGCGACAGCAGGCGGCGCGTGAGCTGGCGAGGAAAGTAGATGTGATGATTGTCATCGGCGGGCGCAACAGCGCTAATACCAGCCGACTGGCAGACGTATGCAGGAGCGAAGGCGCCTGCGTTCATCATATCGAAACGGCAGAGGAACTAAAATCTGAATGGTTCCAAACCCGGGACAAGATTGGCATCACCGCCGGTGCATCCACACCGGACTGGATCATAGAGGAGGTAGTTTTTATTATGGAAAACATGAAAGAAATGCTGGAACAGGAAGAAATGAACCTGGACGTGCATAAAGGCAGTGTAGTAGAAGGGGAAGTTGTCGACGTACTCGACGACAAAGCCTATATTTCCTTCGGCTACAAAACAGAAGCTGTACTGCAGGCTCATGAATATGCATACCCGGCACCAGCATCTCTGAAAGACGTACTCAAAGCTGGAGACAAACTTCGTGTACAGATCGTCAGCGGTGTCAAAGAAGACAGCACCATTTACGTATCCAAGATCAAAGTCGATCGTCTCGCTGACTGGGACGTTGTCGAAGAAGCTTTCGAAAAAGGCGAAGCTGTCGAATGCGAAGGCATCGAAGCTATCAAAGTTGGTCTGCTCGTTCAGCTGAAGTCCCTCCGCGGCTTCATTCCGCTGTCCCAGGGCGACCTGCGCTTCGTTCACTCCCTGCAGAACCTGGTCGGACAGAAATTCCCGGCTAAGATCCTCGAAGTCGACCGCGCTAAGAATAGACTGGTCCTCTCCCGCAAAGCAGTACTGGAAGATGCCAGAAACAATGAAATGGATGAAATCGAAGCTGCTTATGAAAACGGCGACGTTCTTCAGGGCACTGTCAAGAAGATCATGCCTTATGGTGCTTTCATCGGCATCAATGGCGTAGAAGGCCTGCTCCACATCTCCGATATCTCCTGGAAGAAGATCGGCAAAGTGGAAGACGTCCTCAAACCAGATCAGGTCATTGACGTCAAGATCAAATCCTTCGATCGTGAAAAACAGAGAATCTCCTTCTCTCACAAAGACTGCCTCCCGAATCCATGGGAAACCGCTGTCACCAACCACGCTGCTGATGATATCGTAGACGCTAAAGTCGTCAAGATCCTGGAATTCGGCGTTATCGTTGAACTCGAAGACGGCCTCACCGGTCTGCTCCACATCAATGAAATGACCGATGACCACAACAAGAAACCGGGCGACATCTGCCAGGTCGGCGATGATCTGAAAGTCAAGATCATCAACATCGACGAAGCTCGCAGAAGAATCTCCTTCTCCCTCGTCGAAGCACCGGCTCATGATGCTGAATAAGAGAAAATGATGAAAACCGCATTGCGAGAAGCGCAATGCGGTTTTTTATTGGTCAGGATAGGACATCTCATAAGACAGCGCTATATCCCCTGTGACTTTGCGGGGATCATGGGACGGCAGGAAGTGAAAAGCTGAGGATTACTTGACTTTGCTTCCTTGCTATCATACAATTTTATTTACAGTGAAAATGGGAAAGTGTTGCTTCTATCTTTTGGAATGGCCGGCTCTTAGAAGCCGGTAGGCAGCATGCTCCCTGGTTAATCAATGATTTCCATAGAAATAGAAAGGAATGGGCTCATGAGTAAACCTCTCGTAGCCATCGTCGGGCGGCCGAATGTTGGCAAATCGACCTTGATCAATGGTCTGGCGCAGCGTCGCGTGTCCATCGTAGAAGATATCCCGGGCGTCACCCGTGACCGCATCTATTGTGATGTGAAATGGCTGAACCGTGAATTCACACTGATCGATACCGGCGGTATCGAGTTTAGAAATGAAAAAGACCAGATCTCGAGCGGCATCCGACAGCAGGCAGAGCTGGCGATGGAAGAGGCGGATGTGATCCTCTTCGTCCTTGATGCACGCGCCGGACTGACGTCAGATGATGAGATCATCGCCGGGATCCTGCGCCGCACGGGGAAGCCGGTCGTCGTGGCTGTCAATAAAGTGGACAGCGAGAATCAGGAGATGGATGTATACGAATTCTATTCGCTGGGGCTGGGGGATCCGATCGGGATCTCCGCAGTGAACCGTCTCTCCTTCGGCGAGCTTCTGGATCGCATCACGGAAGGCTTCCCGGAGCAGACAGAGGAGGAGTCGGAAGATATCATTCGCACGGCCATCGTAGGGCGCCCGAATGTCGGGAAGTCCACCCTGATCAATTCCCTTCTGGGCTATGAACGCTCGCTCGTGGCGGATGAAATGGGGACGACGCGAGATGCGGTCGATTCTCTCTGGACCTACAAGGGCAAGACCTTCATCCTGGTCGATACAGCGGGCATGAGAAAGAAGAGCAAGATCGATGAGCCGCTGGAAAAATACAGCGTCATCCGTTCTATCCGTGCCATCGATAACTGTGATGTGGCGATCTTCGTACTGGATGCGGTCGACAAGCTGACGGAGCAGGATAAGAAGATCATCGGCTACATCCACGAGGCAGGGAAGGGCCTGCTCCTTTTCGTGAACAAATGGGATGCGGTCGCCAAAGAGACGAATACGATGGTGGAATTCGAGAAGGAGATCAAGAATGGTCTGCCATTTGCGTCCTATGTACCGATGCTCTTCGGCTCGGCGCTGACGAAGCAGCGCATCCATCGTCTCGGGGATATGATCTACAATGTGGCGGAGCAGCAGAGTCTGCGTATCCCGACATCTGTCCTGAATGACCTTTTGGAGGATGCGAAGATGGTGAATCCGCCGCCGGCACATTCCGGCCGCGTGGCGAAGATCTACTACATGACGCAGGTGGGGATCCGTCCGCCGACGTTCGTCATGTTCGTCAATGATGCGAACCTGATTCATTTCTCTTATGTCCGTTTCATCGAGAACCGGCTGCGTGAATCCTTCAGCTTCGAAGGTACGCCGATCCGCATCGTGGTACGAAGCAAGAAGGATGGTGAAGAGGCGTGATGGATGGCATAGTTTGGATCGTGCTGGCGTACTTTATCGGCGCGATACCAAGCGGATATATTATAGGTCGTGTATTTTATGGCGTGAATCTGAAAAAGGTGGGGAGCGGCAATATCGGTGCGACGAATGCGTATCGTGAGCTGGGCGCCGTCGCTGGTCTTTCCGTCTTTATCTGCGACTTTTTGAAGGGATTTCTTGCGGTGCATCTGGGGATGCCGGATCCCACGCTGGTACTTGCGTGTGCGATCTTTGCGATCGTCGGCAATGACTGGTCCGTTTTCCTGAAGTTCAAGAGCGGCAAGGGCGTCGCCTGCGGCGTAGGAGCCTTCGCCTATATCTGCGCTCCGGCAGTGCTGGCGGCCTTCCTGGTATGGCTTGCCATCTTCAAGTGGAAACACATCGTATCCCTAGGCTCCATCGTGGCAGCACCGGTCGTGGCGATCGTCATGTTCTTCATGGATAAGCCGATCGAGTATGTGGCATTTGCTGCCGTTGCCGCCATCATCATTATCGGTAAGCATAAAGACAACATCGGGCGGCTCCTTCGCGGAGAAGAGAAGCCGATTTCCCGGGAAAAGAGGTAGCAGATGAAAGTAGCTATGATAGGTGCCGGCGGCTGGGGGACAGCGATGATGATCTCCCTTGCGGCGCGGCATGATGATCTTTTCATGTACTGCAGAAATCCCCAAACAGCGCAGGAAATACAGAAGAGCCGCGAAAATAAGAACTACCTTCCGGGCTGCCGCATCCCGCTCCATGTGAAGATCACGAGCAGTCTGGAGACAGCGGTGAAGGGGGCAGGCTGTGTCATCCTCTGCACCCCGTCACATGCGGTCGAAGCCATGGCGGAAAGTCTCGTACCGTGGCTGGAGAAGGATACCGTAGTCGTCTGTGCGTCCAAGGGGCTTGCGGATCATGCCGGTCATCGACTTTCCGAGGTCATCACGGATAAGGTGAAGGGCATCACGAAAAAGATCGTCGTCCTCTCCGGGCCGAACCATGCCGAGGAAGTCGGCCGTGGGCTGCCGTGTGCGACCGTCGCCGCATCCGAAGTGCCGGAAGCGGTGCAGGTGGTGCAGGACCTTTTCATGAGCCCGGTCTTCCGCGTGTATCGCAGTGATGACATCAAAGGCGTCGAGTACGGCGGTGCGCTGAAGAATATCATGGCGCTCGCCTGCGGTGTGCTGGATGGCATCGGCCTCGGCGATAACAGCCGTGCAGCTCTCATGACACGCGGACTGGTCGAAATGACCCGCTTCGGCGTACATTTCGGCGCACAGATGACGACCTTCTTCGGCCTTTCCGGGATGGGAGATCTCGTCTGCACCTGCACATCTGTCCACAGCCGCAACCACACTGCCGGTATGATGATGGCAGAAGGCAAGACAGCGAAGGAGATCACGGAAGGTACGAACATGATCGTGGAAGGAATCCGCACGGCTCGTCTGGTGCATGACATCGCTGTCCGCGAGCATATCGATATGCCGATCACGGAAGAGGTCTGCCATCTGATCGATGGCGACCACACGGCATTGGAGGCTTTAGAAGCCCTCATGCGCCGCGCCAAGAAGGCGGAGTCTGAGACGTATCCGATGTAAAAAGCGGGTTCAGGGTTCAGGTTGATGGGTTCAGGGTTAGCCCGTAGGGCGTTCCGTCCACTGATTGCGTGCGAAAGAGGTTCAGCGGGTTCTATAGGTTCAAAAGGTTCAACGGGGGTGATGCGGCGCATAAAAAATAGAAGCGCCGCGGAGTTTTTGATTGTTATGCCCTGAACCCCGAAGTTTGAAAGCTGGGATGAGTGGCTAGGGATTAGGGGTTAGGGATTAGAAGCAAGCGGTGATTAAAGTGGCGCAGTTGGCATGCTGACCATTCTGCAATAGAGATTTCTCGGCTACGCTCGAAATGACGACGGCGCGAAGCGCTATCAAAACTCTGCGGCGCTTTTGATTGTTATGCGCCGCACTACAACCCCGAACCCCGAACCCTGAACCTTCCCCCTCAAAGAGCACCGACGAAAGTCAGGTGCTCTTTTTGATTTTCCTATGCTATAATAGAAGCCATGGAACAGAAAAAATTATCACAGAAGAAAACCGTGTCCTTCATCACACTTGGCTGCAAGGTGAACCAGTATGACAGTGACGCGATGCGTACCCTTTTCGTCCGGAATGGGTACAGCCCGGCAGAGGGCGATGACGCGGATGTCTATGTCATCAATACCTGCTCTGTCACCAGCGTCGGTGACAGGAAATCTCGCCAGATGGTGCGCCGCATCCGCCGCGCACATCCGGATGCCATCATTGCCGTCGCCGGCTGCTATGCCCAGCTTGCGCCGGAGGTCTTCGAGAAGATGGGGGATGTCGATGTCATCGTCGGCCATCAGAATCGCACGCATATCGTCGAGTATGTGGAGAAAGCGAGAACGGCGGAGCAGCCGCTGAACGAAGTCGTGGACATCATGAAGGTGAAGGATTTTGAAAATATGGAGGTCGACCCGGAAGGAGAGGTCAAGACCCGCGCCTTCATCAAAGTGCAGGAAGGCTGCGACAATTACTGCACCTTCTGCATCATCCCCTATGCGCGAGGCAAGCTGAAGTCAAGAAAGCAGGAGGATGCCGTTTCCGAGATTCGAAAGCTCGTTGCTCGCGGCTATCGTGAAGTCGTGCTGACAGGCATCCATCTTGGCAACTACGGCAAGGATCTCCATGATGGGACGTCCCTTTCCAGCCTTGTCGCCGAGCTCGTCAAAATTCCGGAGCTTCTCCGCATCCGCTTAGGCTCTATCGAGTCCGTCGAGCTTTCGGAAGAGCTGATCCGGATCATCCAAAATGAGCCGAAGGTGTGCCGTCACCTCCATCTTCCCATCCAGTCAGGCTCCGATAGCGTGCTGAAGGGGATGAACCGCCATTACCGCCTTGCCAAGTACAAGGCACTGATCGCCGAACTGCGCGATAAGATCCCGGGTCTTGCTCTGACGACAGATCTCATCGTCGGCTTTCCGGGAGAAACGGAAGAAAACTTCGCGGAAACACTGGAGACATTGAAAGAGATCCGCTTCTCCGGTATTCATGTATTCCCGTACTCCCAGCGCACCGGTACTCCGGCGGCGACCTATCCGGATCAGGTCTCCAATGAGGTGAAAAAAGAGCGAGTCCATCGCGTACAGGAGCTGGAAAAAGGCATCGCGAAGGACTACCGCGATCAGTTCCTCGGCAAGGTCGTCCATGTCCTCGCCGAAGAGGTCAAGAACGGCTGGTACGAAGGTCTTACGGATGAATACATCCGCGTCACCATCCGTAGTGAAGGTGTAGAGCGGGGTCTCATGTACCCGGTCCGCATCACCGCTATCACCGAAGAAGGAATGGTGGGGGAAGTCGTTACCTCGTGATGCTAAAGGAATCTTTTGAAGAAAGGATCCGGATTCGGGCCTGTGAGGTCAACACCTATAGCACCTCGCAGCCTTTCATTTACGATTTAAGGAGGAATCACCATGTCTGACTGCATTTTCTGCAAGATCGCTGCCGGAGAAATCCCGAGCACCAAAGTTTACGAAGATGACAACTGGTTTGCATTCAAGGATATCGAGCCCTGCGCACCGGTCCATATCCTTGTCATTCCTAAAAAACATGTCGACAACATTCTGGCTTTCGACGAAGAGTACAACAAAAACTTCTCCGACTTCTTCCTTGTCGTGAAGAAGATCGCGGAAGAAGCCGGTCTGAAAGAAAATGGCTTCCGCCTCGTCATGAATACGGGCGAAAAAGCAGGACAGTCCGTCTTCCATTTCCACGCTCACATCATCGGCGGCAAAGAAATGGGCTGGCCGCCATTCCCTGAAAAATGATGAGGAATTAGGAATTAGAAATGAAGGCGGCGGCTTTGCCGAGATCGAGGGCTCAGGTCGCAGCTGTTCTGGCATTCATTATCTCACATACGACGTTTCTCGCCGCTCAGGATGACGAAACGGGGCGATGCCCGAAGGCTGGAGGATAGATGTCAGATGCCTCCTAGTCTCTTGGTCTAATCCCTAATCCCTAGTCACTTTTTTCATAAAACAGATTGACAGAATGCCACTTGTACTTTATACTAATTAAGTGTGCAATAGCACCCCATCAGTCTTATTGGGAGGGAGGGATATAGATGTCTGAAATCAAAGTTCAAAAGGGCGAAACTCTTGAAAGTGCTCTTCGCAGATTTAAACGTTCCTGCCAAAAAGCCGGGGTTCTTTCTGAAGTAAGAAAACGTGAACATTATGAAAAGCCCAGCGTAAGACGTAAACTGAAATCTGAAGCCGCTAGAAAACGTAAGTTTAAATAATAGGTTGTAAGGTGATTAGTTTTGTCAATCAAAGAACAGCTCATGGCTGACATGAAAGCAGCTATGAAAGCGAAAGAAGAAGGAAAGCTTGCTCTGAACACGATCCGCATGGCTCGTGCTCACATCAGACAGGCTGAAATCGACAACGGACACGCGGACTTCAATGATGATCAGGTTCTTGCGGTTCTCCGGAAAGAAGTGAAGCAGAGGAAAGAAACTCTGTCTGAGATCGAGAGTTCCGGAAGAGAAGACCTGGTTGAACAGACCAAAGCGGAGATCGATGTACTTGAGAAATACCTGCCGGCAGAGATGACTCCGGAAGCCGTCGAAGCAGCAGTCAAGGAAATCGTCGATGCCATGGATCCTGGGCAGAAAAACATGGGCTCTGTGATGAAAGCTGTCATGGCGAAGCTTAAAGGACAGGCAGACGGAAAGCTGATCAATCAGATCGTCCGCAAACTGCTTGCTTAGGCGAAAGGCTTGACAAAGTAAGAAGCGTGGTGTATTCTTAATCCATAAGTTCATATGCTGCGTCAAAGATGACTCATTCCTACCGGGATGGGTCATTTTCTATTGATTCATATAGCTTATTTTCAATCTAAAAAATGGTGGAATTCAAGAAAGTCTATAGGAGGACTCAAATGAACAAAAACTTATTGTACTGCATCCCTGCTGGACAGTATGGCAAAGAAGGGGTACTTTCTTTACTGGCGCAGCATCCGGAAATTCGGTTCGTCTCTCTGGTCGGAATCGATCTTGCAGGCAATGATACAGATGAACGTATCCCGATCGAGATCTTCATGAAGGACTACGAAGATTTCTTCGCTGGCAAAGCTGTCCAGACAGATGGTTCTTCTGTCGTGTTTATGAATATCGCCACACTGAACGATGCCCGCGTCGACATGGTAGCCGACAGCACCGTGAATTGGTATGTAGACTATAATGATGATAACGTAGATGAAGAAACCGGTCTTCCGATCGGCACGCTTCGTATTCCGAGCTTCCTCATCCACAATGGCAAATTCATTGATTCCCGTTCCATTCTGAAGCAGTCCTGCGAATATGTCGCTGACCGTCTCAGAAAGCTTCTGGTCGGTGCACAGGTCAAGGGGATGGAAAATTTCCCATTCTCTGAGATCCAGGACATCGTATTCACCACCGGCACAGAGCTGGAATTCTGGGTGAAGACACCGAGCGAGAAGGAGACCGTACAGCATCTTTCCATTTCCCAGCGCCTGCAGGAGCAGTACTGGCAGCGTATGCGCGGCAATGTCCGTACCGCTATGGAACAGGCGATCGAAGAACTCGATGCCCGCGGTATGCATGTAGAGATGGGACATAAAGAAGTCGGCGGGATCAAACCAAAGATCGATGATGATGGTCATATTTTTGACGTTTGCGAACAGCTTGAGCTCGACTGGCTCTTCTCGACGAATCCGCTGCAGGCGGCAGATAATGAACTGGAAGCCCGCATTGTGGTTCGTGAAGTATTCCGCAGAAACGGGCTCGACGTATCCTTCCGTGCGAAACCGATCATCGGCGTCGCCGGCTCCGGGGAACACACACATGTCGGCTTTGCCGCTCTTCTCAAAAATGGCAAGACCATCAATCTTCTGGCGCCGGAAGATATGCAGGCGGATTTCCTCTCCACCATCGGCTATGGCTTCATCATGGGTATCCTCAACAACTACGAAGCAACGAATCCATTCGTTTCCTCGACCACCGATGCTTTCAACCGCCTGAAGCCCGGCTTCGAAGCGCCGGTATGCATTGTCACCTCTCTGGGACATAAGCCGGAGCTGCCGTCTCGAAACAGATCCATCCTGATCGGGCTCATCCGTGATATCGGAAATCCGAAAGCCACCCGCTTCGAACTCCGTGCGCCGAACCCGTTTACCAATACCTATCTCTGCGTTTCCTGCCTGTACCTGACCGCTTTGGATGGCATCGAGTATGCACTCGCTTCCGGAAAAGGCCCAGAAGAACTTCTCGCCGAGCTTTCTAAGAAAGCCGGAGAAGAAGCCGGATACCTTGACAAGGATAGAGAATATCGCTGCGAAGACAACGTATTCGAAGACTATACGCAGGAAGAACGCGATGCTGTCTTTGGCAAGCCACCGGCTACTGTCTGGGACAATGTCAAGATCATGAAAGCCAATCCGGACAAAGTCGCTGCGCTCACCAAGAGCGGTGCGATCTCTGAACAGATCGTAGACTCCTTTGTCGCATCCATCCTTTACCGCTGGAAGAATGAGCTGATCGATCGGATTATTCCTGGCACCGAACTGGCTGTCAGAGGATATAAGAAGCTCGATAACGACGATAAGATCGACGAAAAACGCTGGAAAGCCATCAAGGCGAAGCGCATCGAGCTCGCTAAGGATACAGAGGATGAGAAATGCCTCTGCACCCGCCTGAAGGAAGCTCTCGAGGCGAATGACTTCGATACCGCTTCCACGCTGCAGGTGGAAATGGCAAAGAAAGCAGAAGCACTGGAAAAAGAATATCGCGTCTATGCGCTGAACATTCTGGACTAGAGAAATGCTGGTGCATCAGAGCGAGGGGAAAATGAAATTTCTAATCCCTAGCCACTAATCCCTAGCTACCAGTCACCAGTCACTACTAACCAACTATACATTCATCTGGCCGAAGATGACCTACTCTCTGGATACCCAGAGCGTAGGTCATTTTTATTTTACAGGCAAGCTCAAATAGGGGGACAACCTGGATGAGACGTTTATGGAAAATGGAGTACTGCTACTCCACGCTGGGGTTTCGCCAGCTGTGTAAAAGGATCTAAAGATTAGGGGTTGGAGGTTAGGAATCAGCGAACCTCCCCCATAGGCAAACAGCAATCAAAGACCAACAATCCACTATTATCAAGCAGGAGGAATTCAAAATGATCAACAACGACTTACTGTACTACATCCCGTCCGGTGAATTTGGCAAAGAAGGTGTCCTGGGACTCCTCAAGACACATCCGGAAATCCGCTTCGTTTCTCTGGTCGGCATCGATCTGGCCGGCAATGACACCGATGAAAAGGTGCCGATCGAACTGTTCTTGAAAAACTACGATGATTTCTTCGCCGGCACAGCCGTACAGACCGATGGCTCCTCTGTCGTCCTGATGAACATCGCTACACTGAATGATGCCCGCGTCGACATGGTCGCAGATGCCAGCGTAAACTGGTACATCGACTACAATGAAGACAACCTGTACAGCAATGGCCGTCCGGTCGGCACGCTCCGCATCCCATGCTTCCTTCTGCACAATGGCAAATTCATTGATTCCCGTTCTATCCTGAAAGAATCCTGCGCTTTCGTCGCTGAGAAGCTGAAAGGCCTCCTGGCAAGCGGCAAGCCGGTCAAAGGCATGGAAGATCTGCCGGTCGATGAGATCGAGGATATCAAATTCACCATCGGCACGGAACTGGAATTCTGGGTCAAGACACCGAGCGAAACAGAAACGGTACAGCACCTGTCCATTTCTCAGAGACTGCAGGAACAGTACTGGCAGAGAATGCGCGGCAACGTCAGAACTGCGATGGAAGAAGCCATCGAAGAACTGGATGCTCGCGGCATGCATGTAGAAATGGGACATAAAGAAGTCGGCGGTATTAAACCAAAGGTCGATGATCTGGGACATACCGTCGATGTCTGCGAACAGCTCGAACTTGACTGGCTCTTCTCGATGAATCCGCTGCAGGCGGCTGACAATGAACTCGAAGCCCGCATCATCATCCGTGAAGTCTTCCGCAAATACGGCCTCGATGTTTCCTTCCAGGCAAAACCGATCATCGGCGTTGCCGGCTCCGGCGAACATACCCATGTCGGCATCTGTGCATCTCTCAAGAATGGCAAGACCATCAATCTTCTGGCACCGAGCGATATGAAAGCCGACTTCCTCTCCACCATCGGCTATGGCTTCATCATGGGTATCCTGAAGAACTACGAAGCAACGAATCCATTCGTCTCCTCCACCACCGATGCCTTCAACCGTCTGAAACCAGGCTTCGAAGCACCGGTCTGCATCGTCACCTCCCTCGGCCACAATCCGGAAGTACCGTCCCGTAACAGAACCATCCTGATCGGTCTGGTCCGCGACATCGAAAGCCCGAAAGCCACCCGCTTTGAACTGCGCGCACCAAACCCGTTTACCAATACCTATCTCGCTGCCTCCTGCCTCTTCCTGACCGCACTGGATGGCATTACCTATGCGATCACCTCCGGCAAAGCACCGGCAGACCTCCTCGCAGAACTCTCCAAGAAACCGGGCGAAGCTGCTGACTATCTCGAAGCAGGTCGTGCCTATCGCTGCGAAGACAACGTATTCGAAGACTTCACCCAGGAAGAACGTGATGCTGCTTTCGGTAAGCCGCCGGCTACCGTATGGGAAAACATCAAGACCATGAAGGCAAACAAAGACAAAGTCGCTATCATCACCGCCGGCGACAGCTTAAATCAGGTCATTGTAGACTCCTTCCTTGATTCCATCGAATACCGCTGGGAAAATGAACTCGTTGACCGCATCATCCCAGCTACAGAAGCACTCGTCAAGAGCTTCAAGAAGCTTTCCAGCGAAGATGAACTCGATGAAGAACGTTGGGAATCTATCGCAGCAAAGAAATATGAACTCATCAAAGATACCAAAGCCAGCAAGTCTATCGCGACCAAGCTCAAAGAAGCCCTGGAAGCCAAAGACTATGACACCGCTTCTGATCTCCAGATCGAACTCTCCAAGAAGTCCGAAGCACTGGAAAAAGAATACGCTGTCTATGCGCTGAACATTGTCGGCTGATAGAAAGCAATAAAAAACTGACCGAGATCTCGGTCAGTTTTTTTGTTGCTTTCATTTGGTTCAGGGTTCAGGGTTCAAGGTTCAGGGCTCTCGTGGCGGCTTTGCCGCCTTTTTTAGAAGATGGTATTCTCGTATCGTAGCCTTCCCCGATGGGGAATGCTTAGTGGTGGGAATAGCAGCGATACGGGGGAAACGCATTTCCAACATACGGGGGGGAGCCAACCCCGTCTCGCTGCGCCAGGCAGCCCCTTCCAGAGGAAGGGGCGAGAATGTGGGGCGTTTTGAGTGTATCTATCCCTCCTTCCTTTGGAAGGAGGTGCCCGCAGGGCGGAGGTTAGGGGCGCAGAGCGGAGTGAAAGATGATGTGAGGCTATCCGTTTTTCTAGGGAAACGCTGATTAAATCTGATAACGATTTAATCAGTGTTTCCCTCGTCACCAGTATCCACTCACTTCACCGCAGTAAACGTGAGCGACTTTGTGTCGAGGGAGAGGGTATAGGTGTCCTCTGTCCCGTTTTCATTCACGTGGAGGAGGAGCTGTTTCTTTTCTACTGTAAAATAGGATGTGCCGGTCAAGTCTTGAAGCTCATCGGCAGAGAAGGCGCTCTTGAAGGCGGCGCCTTTGTAGGAAACGATATGTGCGCCGCCGGCTTCGCCGGTATCGACAAGGTAGAAGCGCAGGCCATTCGCATCATTCACGAGCGGCGTGATGGTGAGCTTCGCATCCGCATAGCCGGCTTCTTCACTTACGAGGACGGGGAGAGCGGCGAGAGACAGCGCACTCTCTGATGCTTTCGTCGTGAAGGTGAGGTCAGCCTTGCCTTCTGCGCCTGCGGTGAGGTTTACGTCGAGCCGCTGGTCACTCGTGAGAGCGGTGTGGAAGGCGGCCTCCCCGGAATTGACGGCCAGGATCGTAGGCTCGCCCGTGATCCAGTTCGCGGAAACAGAGGAAGCGAGGGTGAGGGCTGCGAAGGCAGCAGTCAGTAAAATTTTTCGCATAGGAGACTCCTTTCATGAATGAGAAATGATGAGCAGTGAGAACGCCGCATTGGGATAAAAGGACGGGAGCATCGTGTCCGGAGTCCCGAACCACAGTCGTAAAAACTGCTATTTATTCTCATTATATAGAAAATTCGAGCATGTTTCAAGCCGGGCGGAGGGGAGGGAAAGCTCCTCCGCCTTTCTTGCGGCCGATCCTCATCCACTAAAAAAACATGCAAAAAGAGCCGGCTGAAATACAGCCGGCTTGAAATGCAGCAATCAGATGATCGATCAGATGTCTCTGTTTACTTTATGAGAACGAAGGCAACGAGTGCAGACATTCATTCTCTTGACCTGTCCGTCAACCAGTACGCGAACTCTCTGGATGTTCGGTTTCCAGGTTCTCTTTGTTTTCAAATGGGAATGGGATACATTGAATCCCGTAGCGGTTCCCTTGCCGCAAACTTCACAATAGTTAGCCATGTGCTACACCTCCTTGCACTTCCGCGATTGCAACATTCATACTATATCACAACTCTTTTTTTTACGCAAGTATTTTACAGCAGAGTATTTGAAGAATTATAATAAGAGTAAAGGCTCGGCGGGAGTGCGTCGCGTAAAGCGTCGCAAAGATTTATGGCAGGGGATCGTGACACGCAAGGAGCCGCGTCCCTTTCTGCCCTGCAGGCCCCGTTCCATGTCAAGTCCGCATCTGTCACACAAAGGAGGTCATCCATGAAACTATCTGATTCCGTGCAGTACCTGAAGGGCGTCGGCCCTCGGATGAAGGAGAAGCTGGAGCGCCTCGGTATTCATACCGTCGAAGATCTCCTTTCCTATTTTCCGAGGCGCTATCAGGACTGGACGAAGGTCACGCCGATGGGAGATCTCGTGCCTGATGAAGAGGCTGTGGTCTACGGAGAGGTAGTGGGCCTGAAGGAGATCCATCCCCGAAGAAGCATGACGATCCTGAATGTCATGATCGTCGATGATACAGGGGCGGTGGTGCTCACCTATTTCAATCAGCCGTGGAAAGCCGATCTTTTTCATCGTTCGAAGCATGTGCTGGCATATGGCAAGGTGGAGTATGGCTACAACAGGAACCAGCTCAGCAATGCGGAGATCGAAGCCATCGAGCCGGAGGACCTGCCGTCCTTTCAAAAGCTCGTCCCTGTATACGGACTGACCGAGGGCATCAAGACACCGCAGCTTCGGCGTATGATCGAAGGGGCACTCGCGCTGGTGGAGGATGCGGATGAGAATCTTCCGGAGGATACCGTCCGGAGAGAGAAACTGATGGGACGGCTTGCGGCCATCCGTGCGATGCACGATCCGAAGGACTGGGCCGAGCAGAGAGAAGCGCGCAGACGGATCGCATTTGAAGAATTGTTTTTTATGCAGGCAGGTGTTTTGCTCCTGCGTAAAAAGAGAGAAGAGGGGAGAGAGAGCATCAAGTGCGCGCCATCCGGTGAGCTCGTCAAGAGGGTGCGCGAGCATTTCCCCTTCCGGCTGACCGAGGGGCAGCAGCAGGCCTTTCGTGATATCGAGGACGATATGGAAGGGCTCATCCCGATGAACCGCCTGGTGCAGGGGGATGTCGGGAGCGGCAAGACCGCTGTCGCGGCACTCTCGCTCGCCAAGATCGTAGAGAATGGCTATCAGGGCGCACTCATGGCACCGACCGAGGTCCTGGCAGGGCAGCACTATGAGACATTCCGTCATTTCTATGAAGGCCTTCCCATCCGCGTCGCTTATCTCTCTGGAAATACGAAGACCTCTGAGCGCCGCGAGATCCTGAAGCAGCTGGCAGCAGGGGACATCGATGTACTGATCGGTACCCATGCTTTGATCGAGAAGGATGTCCTCTTTGCCCATCTGGGTCTCGTCATCACCGATGAGCAGCACCGCTTCGGCGTGAAGCAGCGAAAGGCATTAGAAACGAAGGGGGGCTCGCCGCACATCCTCGTCATGACGGCGACACCGATCCCAAGGACAATGGCGCTCTCCGTTTATGGCGATCTCGATGTTTCAGCCATCCGCGGGATGCCGCCGGGAAGACATCCGGTGAAGACTTACGCCATCGGGAGTCAGATGCTCCAGCGTGTCTTTCGTTTCATGGGACGGGAAATGGAAGCGGGACATCAGGTGTACGTGGTCTGCCCGCTCGTCGAAAAGAGTGAGAAGCAGGACCTCGCCTCGGCCGTCTCCGTGTATGAAGAGCTGCGTGACCGCATATTCCCCATGTTTCCCGTGGGCCTTGTCCATGGGCGGATGAAGAACAGCGAGAAAGAGGCGGTCATGCAGGCCTTTCATCGGGGAGAGAAGAAGCTCCTCGTCGCCACATCCGTCATCGAAGTCGGCGTCAATGTACCCAATGCCACCATCATGTTCGTCTACGGAGCCGATCGTTTCGGTCTTTCGCAGCTGCATCAGCTTCGCGGCCGTGTCGGGCGCGGGGAGGCGCAGGCTTACTGCATCCTCTACTCGGATAATCAGAATGAGATCACCCAGCTCAGGATGAAGCTGATGTGCGAGATCCAGGATGGCTTCCTCCTGTCTGAAAAAGATCTCATCCTGCGCGGCAGCGGTGAATTCTTCGGCTATCACCAGCATGGCATGCCGGACCTCAAGGCGGCAGATATCGTGAAAGATCTCCCGCTCCTCGAAAAAGCGAGAAAGGAAGCGCAAAACGCCATGGAGCGGGGGATGGATTTCAGGAAAGAACTCGCGCATCGATTTGGAGGGGCGTTCCTTGAAAAATTGAGGGGAGAAGTGACTGGTGACTAGTGGCTAGGGATTAGGAGCCTCAAGTGACTTGTGACTAGTGACTGAAATGCCACCTTCGGGTATCGTCACCATCTATACTCCGCGGCGCTTCCATATTTTTAAGCGCCGCACCACCATTTCGCATTTCTCATTTCTAATTTCTCATTCAAGCGAGGCTTTCAACCGTAATCAAGGGGCGCTCTGCCCCACAGGCTAACCTTGCACCCTCAAAAATCATACAAGACACAGCTCTGTGATTTATGGTATAATGTTTTAATTGAAAAGAATGCACCTCTTTGGCATATGAGGGGATGCGGATCCTAAAGATCTGTATTTCCGGGCTAGAGAGATAGACATGACATCACATAAGTAACCAAAGTTTTTGAATGGAGGCTATGATGAGAGAAGACAAATTTGGTAAGCAGGGACTGACTTTTGATGATGTGCTGCTGATTCCGGCACATTCGGATGTCCTTCCGCGCGACGTAGATGTACGCACCCACCTTACACAGAATGTCACACTGAATATTCCGGTCATGAGCGCCGGCATGGATACCGTCACTGAAGCAGAAATGGCGATCGCCATGGCGCGCGAGGGCGGTATCGGTGTCATTCACAAGAACATGAGCATTGATGAGCAGGCCAGAGAAGTGAAGCTGGTCAAGCGTTCGGAACACGGCATCATCGTGGATCCGATCTACCTCGCTCCGGACAACACCCTGTCGGATGCGGACGAACTGATGAACAAATACCATATTTCCGGTGTGCCGATCACAGAGAATGGCAAACTGGTCGGTATCATTACGAACCGTGATATGCGCTTCGAGACGGATCTGTCCCGTCCGATCAGCGACATCATGACTTCGAAAGGTCTGATCACCGCTCCGGAACATACCACCATGGAAGAAGCGAAACGCATCCTGCAGGCGCACCGCATCGAAAAACTGCCGCTCGTGGACGATGACGGCCATCTGAAAGGCCTCATCACCATCCGTGATATCGAAAAGATGAGAAAATTCCCAAATTCGAACAAAGACTCTGACGGCCGCCTGAAGGTGGCTGCTGCCATCGGTGTCACTTCGGACGTGGAAGACCGCGTCGAAGCGCTTCTCGATGCCAAAGCAGATGTCCTTGTCATCGATACCGCACATGGTCACAGCGAAGGCGTGCTGCAGACCATCCGCCGCCTGCGCAAAGCATTCCCGCATCTGGAACTCATCGCCGGCAATGTCGCGACCTATGATGCGACCAAGGCACTGATCGAAGCCGGTGTATCCGCTGTCAAAGTCGGCATCGGACCTGGCTCCATCTGCACGACCCGCGTCATTGCGGGCATCGGTGTACCGCAGATCACAGCAATCTATGACTGCGCGAAAGCAGCCGAAGGCACCGGTATCCCGATCATCGCTGACGGCGGCATCCAGTACTCCGGTGATATCGCAAAGGCCCTTGGCGCCGGTGCGTCCTGCGTCATGCTCGGCAACCTCCTCGCAGGTACGGAAGAAGCTCCTGGCGAGATGATCATTTATCAGGGCAAGAATTACAAATCCTACCGCGGCATGGGCTCTCTGGGCGCTATGCAGGCTGGCAGCAAGGACAGATATTTCCAGCAGAATGCGAAGAAACTCGTACCGGAGGGGATCGAAGGCCGCATTCCTTACAAAGGACATGTCTCCGACGTCCTCTTCCAGCTCATCGGCGGTCTCCGTGCATCCATGGGCTACTGTGGTGCGAAGAACATCAAGGCCATGAATGAAGACACTCAGTTTATTCAGATTACCGGCGCAGGTCTGCGTGAAAGCCATCCGCATGATGTCAGCATCACCAAGGAAGCACCGAACTACAGCGTAAAATGATAGATATAGAAAAATCCTCGCACAATGTGATGGACGTCACGGTCTATGCACTCACCATGCAGGAAGTCCTCCAGTGGGCGAAAGAAGGGATGGGGGATGAAAAGCCCCGCCTCATTGCCACGGCCAATGCAGAAATGATCATGCAGGCGCAGGAAGACAAGGAGCTCGGGCGCATCCTGAATCGTGCCGACCTCGTCGTTCCTGACGGAGCCGGTGTACTTTGGGCGGGAGAAACTCTCGGCACTCCCTTTCCGGAACGCGTGACCGGTGCCGACCTGTCTGTCGAGCTGCTAAAGATCGCATCGAAAGAAGGCTGGCCCGTCTATTTCTTGGGCGGTGCGCCCGGCGTCGCGAAGAAGGCGGCCGATCGTTTCCAGAAGTCCTATGGGGAGATCCGACTCGTGGGCTGCCATGACGGCTACTTCGACGAAGAAGAAGAGAAAAGGATCATCAAAGACATCCGGAAAAGCGGAGCCAGGCTGCTCCTGGTAGGTCTCGGCGTCCCGAAGCAGGAGAAATGGCTCTATCGTCACAAGGACGAGCTTGGACCCGTGCTGGCCATGGGCATCGGCGGCGTCTTCGATGTCATGAGCGGAAATCTGAAACGCGCCCCGCTCTGGATGCAGAAGAACCGCCTCGAGTGGGCGTATCGACTCTACCTGCAGCCCTCTCGCATCGGGCGCATGATGGCCATCCCCAAATTCATGATGGCTGTCAAAAAGTGGAAAAAAGAGCAGGGGGGCAGGGGCTAGTGACTGGTAACTAGGGATTAGGAGTTTAGAGTGACTTGTGACTGGTGACTTGAATATCACTTTCGGGCATCGCCTCATATATAATTGCGGCGAAGCCGCCACCACAACCCTGAACCCTGAACCCTGAACCTTTAACCCTTAAACCCAACATATTCATTTAGGAGTCAGTGATGCTGAAAAAACCAATCATTCTACCGGAAGGATACCCTTTTATCATCGTGGCACTCCTTCTTGGTGTGATCGGACTCTGGATGAAATGGTACTATGCTGCCGTCGTGCCCTTTGTGCTTGCAGTATACTTCACCTATTTCTTCCGCTGTCCTCCCAGAAATGATAAAATCACTCCGGGTGATGATGTCCTCGTCTCTCCGGCGGACGGCACTGTCGTGGACGTGTGCCATGACGCGAAGGAAGACATGTTTCTGGGACAGACCTGTCATAAAATCACCATTTTCCTCTCCATCTTCGACGTGCACTGCAACCGCAGCCCGATGGAAGGAAAGATCACCTACCAGTCCTATACACAGGGCAAATTCCTGCCTGCGTATGAGGAAGGGGTGGGCTTTGAAAATGAACGCGGTGCCATCGGGATCACGGGCAAGAACCGATCCATCTTGGTCATCCTCATCGCGGGGATACTGGCACGACGCGTCGTTTCCTGGAAAAATCTGGGAGACAGCCTGAAAAAAGGCGAACTCTACGGCATGATCAAATTCGGCTCCTGCACGGAGCTCTACATCCCGGGAGACTGTGAGATCTGCGTCAAAAAAGGCGACAAAGTACGCGGCGGCCTGACCGTCGTAGGGAGGCTGAAATAAGTTGAATAAATCTTGGATTGCCAATGGAGTCACAGCTGCCAATGCATTCTTTGGCGGCTTATCCATAATGATGTCTATCGAAGGTCACTGCGACCTCGCAGCGATTTTCATACTGATCGCGATGGTGGCCGATGCACTGGACGGGAGAGTCGCCCGTGCGCTGCACACCGCCGGCCCCATGGGCGTCGAGCTCGACTCCCTCTCCGATGATATTTCCTTCGGCATCGCAGCCGGTGCGCTCATTTACTCCTACCAGCTCCATGAGCTGGGCTGGGTGGGCATCATTCCCTGCGCCCTCCTCGGTACCTTCTGTGCCTTCCGTCTGGCACGCTTCAATGTGAAGGTCACATCCGTTCATGGCTACTTCGAAGGACTGCCCTGCCCGACGACCGGCGTCATCATTTCCGCTTACGTACTCTCCGGTGCGAAAGTCTGGAACTGGCTCATCGTCCTCTGGGTCCTTCTGCTCGCCTTCCTCATGGTGAGCGAGATCCACTACCCGGATAACAAAGGCGCAAGCGCAGACCAACTGCATGTGCCTGCGGTGCTGATCTGCCTTGCCTTCTTCGTCATCGCGACCATCTTCTACTGGCCGATCTGGGCGGCTGCCATCTGCGCTGCCTACATCCTCTTCGGCATGATGAATACCTACCTCAACCGCAGAAAAGGCAAACGGAAATCTATCAGAAGAAAACAGAAAAGAGCACCTGAGGACATCGAACAATGAACCACTACCTCGATATAATCATGTTTCCGATACAGATCATCGTCGGGATTTTTACCATCTACTATACGGTGATCGCGTTATTCGGCATGTGGCATCGAAAAGAAACGAATCTGGCTGCCCCGAAGAGCCGCTTCGCCATCGTCATACCGGCGCACAACGAAGCCATGGTCCTGGGGGATCTGCTGGACAACCTTCGCATCCTGAAATATCCGAAAGAACTCTATGACGTCTTCGTCATCGCAGACAACTGCACCGACAATACCGCTGACATCGCGCGCGCCCATGGCGCCCACGTCTTCGAAAGAGAAAACAAGGAACTCGTCGGCAAAGGCTATGCCATGGACTGGGTCTTCCCGAAGATCTTTGCACTGGATAAGAAATATGACGCTTTCTGCGTCTTCGACTCCGACAACCTCGTCCATCTGGATTTCCTTGCCGTCATGAACAATCGTCTTCTCAAAGGACAGAAAGTCCTGCAGGGCTACCTCTCCGCGAAGAATCCGACCGACACCTGGGTCTCCGGCACCTTCGCCATCGCCTTCTGGACCATCAACCACCTCTGGCATCTCGGCAAGTACAATATGGGTCTCTCCTCCTGTCTCGGCGGCACCGGCATGTGTATCGCTTCCGATATCGTCAAGAAATACGGCTGGGGCTGTGACTGCCTGACCGAAGACATGGAATTCGCCATGAAATGCCTCTCTCACGGCATCCGTACCTGCTGGGTACATGACGCCATCATTTACGATGAGAAGCCACTCTCCTTCATGGCCTCCTGCCGCCAGAGAAAACGCTGGGCGCAGGGCCAGTTCGACTGCTCCGAGCGCTACATCCCGATCCTTTGGAAAGAAGGATGGAAACGTCACAGCATCGTCATCTTAGACGGCATCATGCAGCTCCTGCAGAACTACTTCCTCCTCGTCTCCACCTTCTACCTTCTGATGACCTACATCAATATGTTCTACCCCTGCTTCACGGTCATCCTCTACAACGATGTACTGGTGCCTCACCAGTTCTGGGCGATCCTGGGCTTCATCCAGTCTGTCGTCCCATTGATCGTTCTCCTGCAGATCAAGGTACCCTGGAAGATCTACCTCTACTGGCTCATCTATCCTGTCTTCATGTACTCGTGGATTCCCGTCACCATCCTCGGATGGAAGGATCGCCATGAGAAAGGCTGGGTACATACCATTCACACCAGAAGCATGCACTTCGAGCAGGCCAGCCTCACCAGAAAGAAAGAGATCGACTCTTGAAACTAAGCCAAAGAACCACGGCACGCGCCGTGGTTCTTTTTTGTTGGTTGGCTGAGACCAGTGGCTGGGGACTGGACGTCATCCTTCGCGGACGAAAACGGCGTATGTGCGATAGCCGCATGTGGAACAAGCGTCGAAGGATCTTGCGATAAATATGGCTGGCTGCCTGCTTGATAGAAAAATCGAGAAAATATGTAAAATCTTCATTTGAAAACTTTGGAAAATATGCAATTTGATAGAAATAAAACTATGTATAAATGACGGAGATCACTGTTTCCCTTCCATCCTTTTTATCCAAAACCGTATAAAGTCCAAAACTTCCACGATAGTATTTTCTGGAGAGAGGAAAATCATCCCGGGAGCCGAAAGCTCCTCCACACTCCTACGTGCACACACCTATAGGAAAGGAGAGCGGAGAGGGCTGGCGGCGGATCCGATTTCCCTCCTCCCGCCAGAAAGCGTGCTAGCCGCCGGAAAGCGTAAGCCATACAAATACATAAAGACGCAGTGAGCAAAGAAAGATCTCATGCAGGATTCGCCTCCACGGCAAACCCTAGAGCGAAGTTTAGCCGTACCTGTACGACATGAACCGTGAAATGCGCTGGTGCTAGATTGCAGGGAATGTCTCCATGGATACTTACGAATGCTTACTGCGCCTTTGTGATGCAATGCTCTTCGTCCACAAAGGGCATTTTCGCATTTCTCATAATGGCCCGTGAATCTTTTAACCCCATCATTTCATAAATTGACATTTCATGTCTAACCTGCGTGCTATACTATAGACAAGGGAGGGATCTTGATGTATCGAAAGAGAATAGAAAAAACGAATTGGAAAATGCAGAATGTGAATCCGCAGGGGAAAGACTGCGATGACTGCGTCTTTCGGGCCATTGCCGGAGGCACGGGGATTTCATGGAAAGACACCTTTGCCGGACTGTGCCAGACCGGTCTTTCCCTGCATGCCATACCGGACTATCCGATCGTCTTCCGCAAATATCTGAAGGAAATCGGAGCCCGCTACGTGTATAAGTCCGCCCAGGCGCACGCCCATACCGAGGACGAAGCCAGCACGGCAGACATGACCGCGGGAGAATTTATCCGGCACCATCCGAAAGGAAACTACGTCCTCCGCCTTTTGTGGCACGTCACCTGCGCGCGGGATGGTTTCCTCTATGACACATGGGACGCGAGCAGCGAAAAACTGCTCGAAGCGTGGGAGATCCCGCCCGACATCGCGTCCGCGCCGCGCCCCTCCGCCCCATGGCTCTACGAAAGAAGCGAGCGCCGCCTCGCTCCTTTGGAAGACATCGACGTCGCCGCGGGCCAGACTTTTCTTTTTAGAAATCCAAGTCCCGTAAAACGCGGGAGTCAGGACAGCTTCGTCCGTGCCATTGCCCTCGCCGAAGGCAGGACATGGGAAGAGGCTTATCAGGATATCTGCCGCCAAGCCCTCGCCCAGTGTGATAATCTGCAGTCTACCTCCGTCGCGGCATCCTACCTCAGCCGCTATGCCGTGGGGACTTGCCAGTATTTCACGCGTGGAAAGACGCCGGTAAAAGAATTTCTCGCCTCTCATCCGTCCGGTGCCTGGGTGCTCCAGCTCGGCAAAGGCTGGGCGAGTGCGGTGGTGGATGGCGTACTGATAGATACGAGAAATTATATCAATAAGCCGATCGAGGTCGCATGGCGACTGCGTTGAGCGGCGAATTTCAAACCTACTCCGTTTTTTTTCGGAGTGGGTTTTTATTATTCCTTATATCCCAAGCCTGAGCCAGCGCGGCATCCATACAGAAATCCACTTGGGTACTGCAGAAACGAATCACCGGTTCTACAGCTATCGCATGAAACGGCAGGGGCGGAGTTGGTCCAGCGAAGGAATGGAGTACATGGTCTGGGTACTGACCGCCCGGAAGAATAAGACGCTTACGCAAGCCCTCCTGTACCATGCTAATGGGAAGAGCTACAAAAAGATGGATAGAGCCATGCACAAAGCCGCGGTGCAGGCAGAGCGCAGAATCGCCAAGAATAAGAATAAGCGGAGTGAGGCGCAGAAGAACTATAGGCCAGGATGCCTGGAAGGGCGTATAGGCGTTTATGGAGCTTCTTCTTCCCCCATAGGAAGACTTGCCAAAGCGATACAGAAATACTGATTAAAACGAAGCCACGGAGATAGTAATTATCGACAGTCAAATGAATTTCTGAGGAAAACTTGACACTTACCTAAAAAAGTTGATTTGTTGACTTGCATATAAGGGTATGGTAAAATGCTTACAAAGTATAAGTTCGGATGATAAGGATTATCCTTAACATCTGAATAATAGAAGGGAGTCATAATAATGAATGAAAAAGAAATGAATGAAAAAGAGTTATTGTTTGAAGAAGTAAGCGAGAATGAATTATTTGCTGATTATACAGCAGATTGTTCTGGGGGAAGATCTGATTGTTGTACAAGAGTGTGTACACGAAATGATTATGTTTCAACAGAAGAGGCATGGGGCGAGTTCTTAAATGTTGAAGGTGGCGTTATCCAGTACTAATTAATAAATTATAGGCGTAAAAGGTCTGATCTTGCATCAGACCTTTTTGGGTATAGAGATGAAGATTAATGTTGTTGAGTTAAAATTGTACAAATCATATGAAATTGAAATTCCTGGAAATGATGAGTATATTTATGGGATTGAACAAGCTGATAAAATTTTTCAAAAATTGATAGGGCGCAATAACCTGGAATATGTAGGGATGCTGTGTATGGATAATACGAACAGACTTATAAATTATTCTACTATATCAATAGGAAATATTGCATTTGTAAATGTACCTGTGGCGCAAATAATAAAAATTGCATTGTTAAGCAATGCGTCGAAGGTTATAATTGCACATAATCATCCAAGCGGGATTTTAAAAATTACGAAGGCGGATATAAATATGACTCAAAAAATATGGACACTTACAAAAAATATGGAAATTGAATTGATAGATTCTCTTATTGTTAATGAAACAGAAGCAATTTCAATTAGACAGTACATAGGAGAAAAATATGATAAATGATAATGATATTTATAAAATAAAGGATTCCGTAGATATTTTTTTGAGTAATGAGAACTACATATTGGCGTATTTTATGAATACGAGACAAAGAAAGAGTTTTAGAGTTAATAAAGAAGCGGTACATTTGTTAGAATGTATAGATGGAACTAGAAACTTAGCCGAGATAAAAGAAATAATGCAAAATAGATATAATATTGTTTCAGAATATGTGAATAATGCTATAAAGACTATGGAAAATGCACACATTATTACAAAAGTAAACAAAAAGCATAATATTTTATCAAAAGAAGAATTGCAACGTTATTCAAGGCAAATTAATTATTTTGGAGAATTTTTAGAAAGTGAAGAAAAGGGAATAGAAGCACAAAAAAATATAATAAATTCAACAATTATTATATTTGGAATTGGTGCCGTTGGTGGAAGCATTGCCATTGAACTTGCAATGGCAGGTGTAGGAAAAATTATATTATATGATTTTGATAAAGTGGAAGTTTCTGATGCATGTAGGCATATATATTTTAAAGAGGAATATATTAATGCGAATAAAACAGTAGCATTAAAAAAAGAATTGGAAAAAATAAACAAAAATATAAAAGTAGAAATCATACAGGAAAGTATGAAACCGGAGACTAAAATTGAAAATCTTATAAAATCAGTAGACTTTGTAGTAAATACTATGGATGAACCATATATAGGTTATACTGCATCTAAAATTTCAAGGGTATGTGTAAAATATAAAATTGCACACTATATTGCAGGAGGATTTGATGCACATTTAGCAAGCACGGGAGAATTGATAATACCATATGTTACTCCGTGTGTAGAATGTTATGCAAAACATTTTAAAGAAACATTGAAAGATTGGAAACCCGAAAAACATCCAGTGAAAAATAGATACAGAGAAATTGGAGGTTTGGCAAGTATGTCACTATTTTCATCTTCATATGCATGTATAGAAATTATAAAATATATAGCTGGATTGATTCCAATGGAAAAAAGCTTTAAAGTGCGGGGAGAGTTTTTGTTTCCTGATATGAGTTTGACATATTTGAATGTTGAAAAAAATCCCAATTGTCCTGTTTGTGGAGGTGCATGGAAATATGAATCCTAAGTTGAATTCTACCGTTTCAGTGGTAAAGATATCAGAGTCTTTACTAGAATTTTTTAAGACTAATACTCGCCAACAAATACATATTCGTGTTAAAGATGATACTATTATGAACATAATACATGAGTTAGATGGCAGCAAAACTATTGACGAATTATCAGTAAAGTATGCGGCAAAAAAAGCTGATTTGATAAATTTATTGACATACTTAAGAAAAAAAGGGATTCTTGATAACGTAGAAAATATACAAGAATTTAGAGATTATGAAAGATTTAGAAGAAGTATACATTTTTTGGCGGAATATTCTAGTTCACATGAAAAATTATTAGAAATGTGGAATAATATTTCTGAAGCGACAGTATTAGTTGTTGGATTAGGGGCAGTTGGTAGTTGGGTATCAGCAAATCTGGTTCAATCAGGGGTTGGAAATATTATTTTGATGGATGCAGATATTGTGGAGGTAACAAACCTTCATAGACAATTTGGATATAATGAAGATGACATTGGAAAAAAGAAAATTGATGTTTTAGAAAAAAGATTGCAACAGTATAATCCAAGACTGAAAGTTATTAAATCAGAATCGTATTTGGACGAAACGAGTTTGCATAAATTCGATAATATTAAAATTGATTTGATTATTAATTGTGCGGATAAACCTAACGTAGATACAACTTCATTATGGATTGGCCAATATGCTATGAGTAGAAATATACCTCATATTATAGGTGGGGGATATAATTTACATTTGTCATTAATTGGACAAACTGTGATACATGGTAGGACAGCGTGTGTAAATTGCTTTAGAAAAAAATTAGAAGAAGAGAATAAAATAGATCCTAAAAAAGTAAAAAAATTAGCCGTAAAGAATCGAAAAGTTGGAAGCTTTGGACCAATGTGCTCAATGATTGCAAGCATGGTAGGAATGGAAGCTATTAAAATTTTAAGTAAACAAATTGTACCGGCTAACATTAATAGGCGAGGAGAGTTTAATATTTATACAATGGAATTGCAGTACAAAACATATGAAAGAAGAAAGGATTGTGAATGGTGTGGCGAAAACGGAAAATATTATCATTTATCATGCGAGTGAAAATAATTTAAAAAATATAAATGTGGAAATACCGTTAACTGCATTTAGTTGTATTACAGGTCCATCTGGATGTGGAAAATCCTCATTAGTTTATGACACAATTTATGCAGAAAGCCAGCGAAATTTTTTAGAGAGTATGTCTGGAAATATGTATGGTCAAAAATTAATGGACAAGCCGAAAGTTGGAGAAATAAAAAATCTTAGGCCGGCACTTAATGTTTCGCAACATTATTATAATGTTAATCCACGTTCTACCATAGGTACAGTAACAGATATAGCATATTATTTAAGAACAGTATATGCCTTGATTGCTAGAGAGGTTAATAATATAAATGTGGATGCAAACTATTTCTCATTTAATAACCCAGCGAGTTGCTGTGAACACTGTAAAGGGTTAGGGGAAGAATATGTTATATCTGAAGAATTGCTCATGCCAGATCAGAATAAAACATTAGAAAATGGAGGAATCATTTATTATAAAGGACCTAAAACATCACAAAATTATAAGTACTTAGAAGCAATTTGTGAATATTATAAAATAGATTTGTCAAAAAAAATAGCAGACCTTTCATCAAGGGAAAAGGAAGTTTTGTTATATAGAGAAGAACCTATTGAATTTTTAATAAAATTTAAAACACCTAAGGGAAGAACGAAACAGAGAGCTGTTTCACAAAAAGGTGTAGTAGCAGAATTGAGAGATTTGTTAAAAGAGATAGAAACTCCATCTACTTTCGCAAGTATTTCAAAGTATTTAACCAAAGCAAAATGCACCTATTGTGGTGGTGATAAGCTACGAGAAGAAGTCTTAAATGTTCATGTTGCGGGGAAAAATATTGCAGAAGTGGAAAGAATGTCTTTTGATAATCTATTAATTTGGTTAGGCGAGACTGAGAAAAATATAAATAAGCTGTATAGTAAGGAGCAGCTGGAACAGCTTATTTTTGATATTAAGAGACGTGCTAAAAATTTAATTGATCTTAAATTGGAATATTTAACACTGGGGAGAAGTATTCCAAGTCTTTCGGGTGGAGAAATTCAGAGAGTACGTCTTGCAAATCAATTATCTTGTTCATTGTCAGGAATAGTATATATTTTGGATGAACCTTGTAAAGGGTTGCATTATAGGGATATTAATTCTATCATTAAAGTTACAAAGTCATTAATTAAAAAAGGAAATACAGTAATTGCCATCGAACACAATAAACAATATATTACAGAGGCCGATAAGATAATCGAATTGGGACCTGTAGGGGGGCCAAAAGGTGGTTATCTTATTAAAGATTCAACAACAAAAAAAGATTATGTATACAATATTGCTTTTAAAGAGAGTAAGGATGCAGAAAAATCAATTTGTGTCTATGGAATAGATTATCATAATTTAAAAAATATTGATGTTAAAATACCATATGGTAAAATATCTTGTATTTCTGGAGTGTCGGGTTCTGGAAAAAGTACATTGGCTAAAGTAATAGCGAATAGCTGTGAAAAGCAGCGACCAATAAATTGTAGAAAAATAAGTAATATAGCTAAGATAAGGAAAGTGTTATATGTAAATCAACAGCCAATTGGAAAAACTCCAAGATCAACAGTAATCTCGTACTTGGGAATATATGACAATATACGTCAGTTATTTGCGAATACAGAAGATGCTAAAAAAACAGGACTTTCATCATCAGATTTTAGTATGAATATTTCTGGGGGAAGATGTGAGAGTTGCCAAGGAACTGGAAAGAAAAAAATTGAATTAACGTATTTGCCAGACTCATATATAAAATGTCCTGAATGTCATGGAAGAAGGTTTCATGATGATGTTCTTGAGATAAAGTACAAAGGAAATAATATAAATGATGTTTTAGATAAACCAATTGGTGAAGTTAAAGATTTGTTTAATGATGTTGAGAGTATAAGATCAGTTTTGCAATGCATGGAGGATATAGGTTTAGAGTATATATCGTTAGGCCAAATGTCAATGAATTTATCTGGTGGAGAGGCTCAAAGAATTAAATTGGCTAAATGTTTGGGGGCAAAGACTAAAGGGAAAAATTTATATATTTTAGATGAGCCGACAGCTGGACTTAACAGTAAGGATATTGAACTATTAGAAAAAATTTTGTTGAAATTAAATCAAGAGAATGAAACTGTATTAATTATTGAGCATAATATAGAGTTTATTTCTCATGTAGCAGATTATCTCGTAGATTTAGGAAGAAATGCAGGAAATAAAGGCGGAGAGACTATAATCCAGGGAAAACCAATAGAAGTTGTTAGAAATGTAGAATCATCATGGAATAATATAATAAATTAATTGACACCACATGCGATACCACTTATAATATAAATAGGAGGTATAACAAATGTCAAAGTGGGATAAACTGATAACACGTATATGTAATTTATCAAAAGACCTCCGGTTTGATGAGTTACGAAAGGTATTGGAAAGCTACGGATACGAAATGAATGCACCAAGAAGTGGAAGCAGTCATTACACTTTTAGAAAGCAAGGGCGTATGCCAATTACAATACCAAAGCACGAACCAATCAAGAAAGTATATGTAGAAATGGTAAGGCAGATTGTAGAAAGTGAGGCGAAGAATGATGAAGACGCTGAATGATTATTTGGCAATGTCCTATCGTATGGAAATTGTGGAAGACAAAGATGAAGGTGGATTTGTGGTTTCTTATCCGGATTTGCCTGGTTGCATTACTTGTGGTGAGACAGTGGAGAGTGCGGTAGCAAATGCACTGGATGCAAAAAAAGCATGGATTAAAGCTGCATTAGAAGACGGTGTAGAGATTCATGAACCAGACAGTTTGGAAGACTATTCTGGACAGTTTAAATTAAGAATTCCACGAAGTCTGCATAGATCACTGGCAGAACATTCTCAGAGAGAGGGAATCAGCATGAATCAATACTGTGTGTATCTACTTTCCAGAAATGATGCGGTGTTTTCAAAATAAATGTTGTCAAGTTTATTTACAGCATTTATAATGCTCTGGCAACAAATTGGCAACAGAAAATCAGCGAGCCAAAATAATATATGCAACAGAAATAAAATAACGACAAAAAAATATAAAGCTTAAACAAATATATTTAAGAACATCTTTGGGCTTGCCGAGTTTGAACAATAGGAATCAGAAAAGCCTGCTTCTCCCGTGTGGAGAGGCAGGGCTTTTTTATCATATCGTGGTCTTGGATTTGGAGCAATGAGAAATATTGGCGGCGGCTTTGCCGCAAGATCCATTGAAGGCATCGAACCTCTTGTCCCTAGTCACCCACTGCCGCTTACTTTTCATTTTGCCGCAAATTGCCATCAGAAAGGAGCCACCCATGAGCCTTATCAGACGAAATCCCGATCTTGCTGCAGCGGCGCTCCTTGCGCTCGTGACGGCGTGTTTCTCGGAGGTCAGCCTTTCCTCGCTGAGAGAGAGTATCAATTTTCTGCTCCTCGCGCTCCTTTTTTCTCTCATGACCATCGTAGCAGCTCTTCGGCGCGCCGGATTCTTCAGCGGCCTTTTTTGCCATCTCTTTCAGAAGCCCATGAATAGCCGGCGGATGGGGCAGGTATTCCTCTTTCTCTCCTTCTTTACCTCCATGGTATTCACGAATGACGTTTCACTCATCATCTTTGTGCCGCTTGCGCTCTCTCTCTTTAAAGAGGCCCATGCCCTCCGCCTGGTGATTCCTGTCCTCACATGGATGACCATCGCGGCGAATCTGGGCAGTATGCTGACGCCCATCGGAAATCCGCAGAATCTTTTCATCTATGCCCACTACCATCTGCCGCTTGCCGAATTTCTCTCCATCACTGCACCTATCACTGCTCTCTCGGCTGTTCTGCTCCTCCTTACCAGCTATACGCTCGAAGAGAGGCCGCTCATGCTCCGCTTCGCAAAGCCGACAGGCATACCGCGTCTTCGCATCGCGCTCTTGCTCCTTCTCTTTGCGCTCTGTCTTTTGAATGTCCTTCGCCTCCTCCCGATCTCATTCCTCCTTGCGATCGTCATCCCTGCTTGTGCTTTTCTTGACCGGAAGGCCTTCCTTGAGGTCGACTACAAGCTGCTCGCGCTCTTCCTCGCTCTTTTCATCGCGGTAGGAAATCTGACGCACATCCCGGGGCTTCAGGAGAAACCGGCCGCGCTCCTTGCCGGACACGAATTCTGGATCTCTCTTCTTCTTTCGCAGGTCGTGAGCAATGTCCCTGCGACCGTCATGCTCTCTCCCTATACGGAAAACTATACCGCGCTTCTCCTCGGCGTCAATATCGGAGGCCTCGGTACCCTCATCGCCTCTATGGCGAGCCTCATTTCCTTCAAGGCGTATCTCTCGATGCGATTCCACTTTGCCCGTGCCTATTTTCTTGTCTTTACCGGGGCGAATCTGGGTTTTCTGGCTATTCTGATCGGGGCGTACCTGGTGCTGTGGGGGAAGTAGGAAGGAAGATCGGCGTACACGCTAAAAAAGCCCGCCTCTTTCATAGAGAGGTCGGGCTTTTTTAGTATGCCTGTCAGGGGGAAGAAAATGTGACGGCTCTTGACAGCCGGCAGCCGCTATTTCTTTGGCTTTGGCAAGGTGAAGGAAGAAATGAGCGGGATGAGAGTGATCAGGGCGATCACGTAGAAGGTCGTCTCCAGACCATACATGTCGCCGACCTTTCCGAGGAGCGGCGCTGTGATGCCACCGACGCTGACGGCAAGGCCGAGCGTGATGCCCGAGGCGAGGCCGACACGGTTCGGCAGGTACTGCTGGCCTAGGACAACCATCGGGCTATACGTCAGATTCAGAGCCGCACCGAGGACGATGAGACAGAGGATACCAAGAATGGAGCTGTCCGTCCATGCGAGAAGCAGCGCGGCAGGAAATGCGAGGAGGAAGCCGAAGCGGACAAAGGTGCGATAGCCATGCTTGTCGCCCAGCTTTCCGCCGATCAGTGTGAAGAGCGCGCCGATGCCATAGTACACGCTGAGGAGCAGGTTGCTGAAATTCTGTGATTCATGGAAATGATTCATGAAGTAAAGTACGATGAAGGTATTCAGCCCGAGGTACATGATAGAGCGGCCGAAAACGACGGCGCCGAGACGACAGAAGGAGCCCCACTGGTCCGGTGCGTCCGTCACGGCGTGTTTCTTATGTGAGGAGATCGATCTCTCGCCGATGGCCTTCAGACGGGGATAGAGAGCGAGAAGGAGCACGCAGATGATGATTTCCGGGATGAAGAAAATGAGCGTGCCCGGCAGGCCGAAAAAGGCGATCGATGCAGAGATAATCGCTGCGCCGAAGGTGAAGCCCATATTGCCGCCAAAAGAAAAGACCGAAAGACTGATGCCGCGGTTGTCATCTGTTGAGACGCGGTTGACCATGAGCGCGCCCTGCGGGTGAAACATCGCGACACCGATGCCAGAGATCATCGTGAAGAGGCAGAGCAGATAGAAATCTGACGTGACGCCTGTCAATGCGATGCCGCCGCCTGCCATGAAGAGACCTAGCGGCATGATCCAGGGCCAGTTGTGCTTGTCGGAGAGAGTCCCTAAGAGTGGCTGGATGAGTGAACCGATGATGTTTGAGGACAGCACCAGCATGGCCGCGGTCGCGTAGTCATAGTGATAGGCCGCGACCAGAAAGGGCAGTACCGCCGCAAGTGCGCTCTGATTGATGTCCGAGCAGAAATGGCATGCGGCGAGCAGGGTTTGATAACTGAAAAATCTCATAATACCTCCTTGTCGAAACACAGACTTGGCATGATGCAGGAGCCTTCGTGCGTGCCTATGTTTCCTTCCATGATAACCTTATAAGTATATAGTAAAACTGATTTCAATGCTATATGGGATCGATACGTCACTGCGCGATTTGAGCCGGTGCGGACATGTACTTCCGAGGGATGTCCTGCGGGTCATCAAGCTGCGCGAGACATGCCGGCCGAGCGTGATCTCCTTGACAGGGGAAAGGCTCTCATGCTATATTTCCTATAATATAGTAACAAAACCGTTGCTTCGCCACCGGGTGGAGCAGACAGGCGTTTCAGTCATTCTCCGTAGGTACGGCGCAGCCGGGAGAGAGTGGCTGGAGCGTCTTTTTTTTGAAAGGAGGATCTCCATGCTTGCTCTATGGTGGCCTGTCGTTCTGATCGTTGTGGCTGATGTGATATACCAGATCTGCGCAAAGAAGCTGTCGTCCGTCGCCTCTCCGCTCGCGGCACTGGGGGCGACGTACCTGGTGAGTGCCTTGACCTGCGTGCTGCTTTTCGAGGCGCTTTCTCCGACGGGAGATCTCATGGCGGCGCTTGCCGCTGTGCCGTTTCCGGCGGCCATCGCAGGGGTCTCCATCGCAGGTCTGGAGGTGGGGACGATCTACATGTATCGTGCGGGCTGGCCGATGAATGTGGGATTTATCGTGTACACGGGGATCATTGTCGTGCTGCTGCTCTTCATCGGTTCTTGTATTTACACGGAACCGATGGGGCTTGTGAAGCTCGCCGGGGTCGCACTCACCTGTCTGGGCATGTTTTGTATTGTAAGGTAAGGAGAAAATAGATGTTTTCGACTTGGTGGCCGCTTCTTCTCGTTGTCGCATCCAGTGTAGGATATCAGGTGGGGCTGAAGGAAGTCTCCGGTATCGGGGATCCGATGGCTTCTCTCACGGTGACGTATCTTGCAGCGTCTGTCGTTTCCTTTGTGATCTACTTCTTTCAGTCTTTGGGGAAGGAGAGCTTCTTGCGCGGCGTGCTTTCCGTGAATCTTTCTGCCATAGGGCTGGGACTCGCGATTGTCGGCATCGAGGTGGGGACGCTCTTCATGTACCGGGCCGGCTGGGCGGTGAATGTGGCTTTCGTCGTGGCGAACAGTCTCATCGTAGCGGCGTTGATGCTGACAGGATTTCTGCTCTACAAAGAGAAGCTGACTCTTCGCCAGCTCATCGGGGTGGGGATTTCTCTTGCGGGGATCCTTTGCATCGTGATGGGATGAGATTTTGTTCACTTTTGCCATCCCCGTTGACAAATGGGGGACACAGATTATAATAACTACAGGTGCAGAAACGCACTGCCTTTTAGCTGGCATCGCTTGCGCGGGCTGGACTGCAGAGCGCGTTCGCGCCTGTATTTTATTTGCGTCTTATATCTCACAGAGAACAAGAACGGAGGAACAGGTATGGAACAAAACAATCCCCATCAGAATCAGACTTTTATGAGCATTCGCGAGCTGACGATTTCCGGGTTGCTCGCAGGGATCACGATTTTTCTCGGACTGACAGGCTATGGATTCATCCCGCTCGTCGTGATGAATGCGACGATCCTGCACATCCCGACCATCATCGGGACGGTCGTCGCAGGGCCGAAGGTCGGCATTCTGGTCGGTTTCCTTTTCGGGCTCTTTTCTTTCATTCAGACACTGCGTGCGCCGAGCCTGATGATGCAGTTCGCACTGCAGTACAGTGTCATCGCTGATGCGTTCATCTGTATCGTGCCGCGGATCTGCATCCCGATCGTGGTGTGGCTTCTTTATAAGTACATTCCGGGAAATGCGCATCTGCGCGCCGGCATCTCAGCAGTGGGCGGGGCGATCACGAATACGGTGCTCTTCCTGGGCTCCTTCTTCCTGCTGGTCGGCGCACCGTATGCCGCAGCGAAGGGGATCTCTGTCGAAGCAGTCGGTCTGATGATCATGGGAATCGTCACTGCAAATGGTATCCCGGAAGCTCTCGTCTCCGGTGTCATCGTGGTGCCGATCGTCATGGCACTCAAAAAAGCAGGATGGAAAATGAAATAAGAAAGCAAGCAAAAAGCCGGATGCATGGATTGTGCATCCGGCTTTTGAAATGGTTCGGGTTTAGCTCGCGAGGGTGGGCGACCTTTGAATGAGAAATTAGAAATGAGAAATTAGAAATGGTGGTGCGGCGCATCATATTTATAAAGCGCCGCGGAGTTTTGATAGCGCTTCGCGCCGTCGTCATTTCGAGCGTAGCCGAGAAATCTCTATTGCAGAACGCTCATTGCCTGATGTGAAACAGCACCAATACGTCGTTTCTCCTCAGTGCATACGTGCTGATTATTGCAGTGCAGTAAAGATCGAGGGCTACGCTCGGGATGACGCTACGGGAAATCCTTAGTCCCCAGTCACTCCCAATCCCCAATCCCTAATCCCTAGCTACTAATCTCTAAACTACGCTTCTTCCTTCCCACGCAGTCTTTCATCGCAGAGAGCGATGAGCTCTTTGGCATCTGCGTTTGCTTCTTTACAGAGAGTGCCGATGCTGGTTTTCATATCCTGCGGCATGGCGATGGATTTCTTCTGGAAGACGGGAAGGAGCTGCGGGTAAAGGGTGAGAATGGTTTCCATCGGTGTCTCTTCGGTGAGGAGCGGCTTCTTGTATTTATCCGCGATGAATTCATTCATCTCGCCGATGATCTCAAAGACGTCGATGCCGTGGCCCTGAGCAGCCTGCCAGAGGTTTTCATCGTAGGAGACGAAGCAGCCGACGCAGGACATGCCGTATTCCATGAGGAAGGGTCCCATTTCCGGGTATACTTCGATGATCTGCATGATGTTGTTTTCCGGACGTACGAAGTCGCCTTCTTTGAGCGGCGGTACGTCGGGGGCGCCCCAGGAAGAGCCGTAGTAGTCATTTCCGGCATCATTTCCCGCTGTGGTGTTTCCGAGGACGGTATCGCGGAAGGCTTCATAGCCCATGGCATCGATGAATTCTTCCAGAGACTGGTAGGACTCATGTTCCAGATAGTAGGTGCAGGCTTTCACCATGATGGAGAGGGCATCGGCAGGGAACTGTGCAAAGGCGAAGAAGGTCTTCTTGCCGGTGTAGATGTCCCAGCCGTCCGACATGCCGACCGCACGGATCGGGAGCGGGGAGACGATGGTGGCGGTCAGGATGCATGCCGGCCAGGTGCCGAAGGCGAGGAGACCGAGCTCCTTCAGTGCGCCTTCTACGTCATCCTTGGAAAGCCCGGAGATGATCGGACGGGCTTTCGGATCGAGGATGTAGGTGCCGTCAAATTTCTCGGAGACGCTCTTCATGCTCTTTTTCAGTTCGGCGCGGCCGTCCTGAATATCCGGGATGAAATCGATTTCAATGGAAAAGGTCAAGTTATCTGCGGTCATGTAAACAAACTCCTTTCAAAGAGCATAGATTTTCTATACATTGGGATGCTACGCTGATGATATGCTCGTAAGCATACATATTCTGCGCTTTCACAATATCCTATTATAGCATAGAAGGAAATCGATGGGAAAGATGTTTTATTAGCGAGTCAGTTTTGGTACAATGGTGAAAGCTGAATGCATAGATTGGGTTCAGGTTGATGGGTTCAGGGTGTGGTGGCAGCTTCGCTGCAAAATATATATTCGCGGCGAAGCCGCCCCCACAAGTTTGAAAGCAGGGATGCGTGGCTAGGGATTGGTGACTTGTGACTAGGGATTAGTAGATAGGGATTAGGTTTGCGGTACGAGAAAAACGCTAATTTCAAATCTCCGCGGTGCTTCTGATTTTTATGCGCCGCACCACCATTTCACATTTCTAATTTCTCATTCAAGAGAAACTTTTAAACGTAATCAAAGGGCAGCACAGCCCACAGGTGAACCCCGAACCCCGAACCCTGAACCATTTCATAATATATACTCAAAAAATGCTAAGGAGACAATCGAATGCATATTTTTTTGACGAATGATGATGGATATGAAGCACCGGGCATTGTCGCCATGGCGAAGAAGCTGGCGACGCTCGGGCGCGTGACGGTGATCGCGCCGGATAAGGGACGGAGCTCCTGCTCCTCCTCCCTGTCGCTGCAGACCTATCTGCGCCTGTGGTACAAGGAAAGCTATGGGGAGAACATCACTGTGCTCGCCTGCAGCGGAACGACGGCAGACTGTGCGAAGCTCGCACTCTGTCACTGGCTCAAGAGCGATATGCCGGATCTCATCGTCTCTGGGATCAACAATGGCTACAACACAGGAAGCGACTGCATTTACAGCGGGACCGTCGGTGGTGCGCTCGAGGGCATCTTCGCCGGGATACCGTCTATCGCGCTCTCTGCGGAGACGACAAAGGAGGAGGCTTTTTTAGAAAAGGCATCAGACTTTGCCTTGGATGTGGTGAAGCGATATTTCATCGAGAAGAACTATCGCGGCATCCTGAATCTCAATATGCCAAAGCCTGCTGAACATCTCTCCTTCGCGCAGCTCAAGGTGAAACGCCTCGGCCTGCAGCACTATGACAATGCGATCCAGGAAATGAGAGATCCGTCCGGTCATCTGGGCTTCTGGCTCTCTGGCAAGGCGCTCTCCTGCGAAGATCCGGAGACGGATGTATACTGGGCGCATCGCGGCTATCCGACCCTGACGCCGATCACTTGGGATCAGACGGAAGCAGGAAGGCTGGATGTGGTCAGAAAGATCACGGATGAGGCCGGGCAGTAAGCTAAGAAAGCGAAGGCGTGGCGGAGAAGGGGCGAATACCCATTTGACAGTGAGTCGGCATAGCGCATGTATCGCACGCAAAACGCTTTTTGAAGTAGTCCATGGGCCGGCATGTGTGCCCGCAGTCTCTTTAAGGAAACGTGGATCCCCTCTGATGATGAGAGGATCCGTGTTTCCTTCTTTTTTTAATTGACAGAACACCCCAGGGGGGTGTAGTCTATGGATAGCCGGGGAGCAGAGAGCGGGGATCGGAAATGGATCTACATAGTTCTGCCGGACCGGATGGTTTATTTTCATAGGATCTGCACCACTGATTTCGAAAGGATATCTGTCATGACTGAAAAAATAACAACCACATCCTGCGAGTGCTGCCGTCACACGGAGCGGACGGAGCGGGAAAGAAAACGGCTGATGACGCGGCTCAAGACCATGGAGGGACAGATCCGCGGGATCGAGAGGCTGGTAGAGAATGATGCCTACTGCCCCGACATCGTCATGCAGGTCTCTGCCGTGTCAAATGCGCTGAACAGCTTCAACAAGCTCCTTCTTGCGGCCCATATCCGCGGCTGCGTCGCCGAAGATATTCGTGAAGGCAAGGAGGATAAGGTCGATGAGCTCTGCGCGATGCTGGAGAAATTGATGAAGTAGAAAGGAGCGGCGTCATTTCGCGTGAAGCGAGAGGAAGCCGGACTTTGTACGAACCAATGGCAGACCGATTTCTGGTGCTTCCTTTCATAGGAAGAAGCAGAATCGTTGACTTGTTTTTTTTTAGAAAGGGGGATGGGGAAGGAAAGGGAGAGCTCAGCTGAGGCTTTCGCCGCTCCTTCCCCGCAAGCCCCATAGGATCTGCCGACCCATGTACTGACCGCTTTCCCGGATCGTGGTGCTGACAGGGGGTGGCAGCTTGGAGGTGAATCGTGGATCACGAAACAAATAAAAAACAGTATCTGGTGACCGGCATGACGTGTGCGGCGTGTCAGGGTCATGTGGAGCGGGCGGTGAAAAAAGTACCCGGCGTTTCCAAGGTTTCCGTGGCTCTTTTGACGAATTCAATGATCGTTGAGGGGACGGCCGGAGAGGACGATGTGGTGCGTGCGGTGGAGAAGGCAGGCTATGGAGCTTCGCCCATGGGAGATACGAGGGCGAAAGGCAGTCCGCTGATCTCTGCCGAAGAGGAGGCACTGAAGGATCGCGAGACGCCGCGGCTGATGAAGCGCCTCATCTGGTCCGTCCTCTTTCTGGTGCTTCTCATGTACATCACGATGGGGCATAATATGCTTTCCTGGCCGGTGCCGGCATTTCTGGATCACAACCATCTGGGACTGGCGCTTTCGCAGATGCTGCTCGCGCTCTTTGTGCTGGGGATCAATCGTGACTTTTTCATTTCCGGTATCCGCTCGCTCTCGCAGGGCGCGCCGAATATGGATGTGCTGGTCGCGATGGGATCGGGGATCTCCTTCCTCTGGTCACTCTACATCTTCTATCGAATGACATGGCTCATCACCAATGATGTGTCGAACATGAATATCATGCCGCTCTACCATGATCAGCTCTATTTTGAGTCTGCTGCGATGATCCCCGCACTCATCACTGTGGGCAAGCTTCTGGAGGCTCTCTCAAAGGGGCGCACGACGGATGCGCTGAAGTCGCTCATGAGGATGGCGCCGAAGGAGGCGCTGCTCCTCCGAAACGGAGAGGAGATCCGTCTCCCGGTGAGCGAGGTCAGAGTGGGGGACATCTTTCTGGTGAAGCCGGGCGAAGCGGTCCCTGTCGATGGAGAGATCCTGTCGGGGACGGCAGCGTTTGATGAGGCGGCGCTGACGGGCGAGTCGGTGCCGGTCGACAAGGGGATCGGCGATGCCGTGCGCGCGGCCTCGATCAATACGAATGGATACATCCAGGCGAAAGCGACGCGCGTGGGTGAGGATACGTCCTTTGCGCAGATCATCCGCATGGTGAGTGAGGCGGCTGCGACGAAAGCACCGATCGCCCGTATGGCAGACAAGGTCTCCGCCGTCTTTGTGCCTGCGGTCATTGGTATCGCGGCCCTCGTCTTCGCGGTGCATCTGGCATGGGGAAGCAGCGTGCAGGAGGCGCTGACCTATGCCATCACCGTCCTCGTGATCTCCTGCCCCTGTGCGCTGGGGCTTGCCACGCCGGTCGCGATCATGGTGGGAAATGGTCTGGGCGCGAAGAATGGCATCCTTTTCAAGACGAGTGAAGCGATGGAAATGACGGGTCGTATAGAGATCGCAGCGCTCGATAAGACAGGGACGCTCACCGAGGGCGCACCCCGCGTGACAGACATCGTACCCAAGGACGGTGTTTCGGAGGAGAAGCTTCTTCAGGCAGCGTATGCGCTGGAACGGAGATCGGAGCATCCGCTCGCACGCGCCATCGCCGATCTTGCGGAAGAGAGAGGGATCAAAGCAGAAGAGATCACGGATCTTCTCATCCTTCCGGGAAAGGGTCTCACAGGCAAAGAGCAGGGGGAAACGCTCTTTGGCGGTTCCCTTGCCTACATCACGTCTCTGACAGATACTACTTCTCTTCGCGCCCGTGCGGACGCACTCTCCGAAGAAGGGAAGACACCGCTTCTTTTTATGAAGGACGGTATACTGCTCGGGCTCATCGCTGTCGCAGATGTTCTCCGGAAGGATTCGGCCAAGGCCGTGCAAGAACTGCATGCGATGGGCATCGAGGTCGTCATGCTGACGGGGGACAATGAGAAGACGGCTCGTGCCATCGGAGAGGCAGCCGGCGTCGATACCATCCTATCGGGGGTCCTCCCGGAAGGGAAGGAAGCGGCTGTCAGGAAGCTGGCAGAGCGCGGACATGTCCTCATGATCGGCGACGGCATCAATGACGCGCCTGCTCTCACACGTGCCGACGTCGGTATGGCGATCGGACACGGGACTGACGTCGCGATCGACTCCGCCGATGTGGTACTCATGAATTCGCGCCTGACGGACGCGACGGCAGCCATCCGCCTCTCAAGGAAGACACTGCGAAATATCCACGAGAATCTCTTCTGGGCTTTCGCCTACAATGCGCTTTTGATCCCCATGGCAGCGGGTCTGTATCCGGGGATCTCCTTAGAGCCCATGTGGGCGGCGGCAGCGATGTCGCTTTCCAGTCTCAGTGTGTGCCTGAATGCGCTCCGTCTCGGCCGTGTGAACATCCATGATGCCTCTCATGACAAGCCTCTCAGGCATCGCGTGGACGTCAAGGAAAAAGAAGTCACTCCCGTGAAGGAGGAAAACTCCGGCTGCGCCATCATCCATGTCGAGGGCATGATGTGTGAGAACTGCGAAGCGCATGTGAAGAAAGCATTGGAGACTCTCCCTTCCGTGACCTGTCTGAAAGCCGATGCAAAGACAGGGAAGGCGACCATCCGCTACACCCTGCTGCCCCAGGAAGCCGACCTCAGGAAGGTTCTGGAAGCAGCAGACTATACATATAGATCGATTCAATTTCCAAAGGAGGAAAACGAAATGAAAGAAACAGTCAAAATCGAAGGCATGATGTGCGGTCACTGCGAAAAGGCAGTGAAGGTAGCACTGGAAGCACTGGACGGCGTGGAAAAGGCAGAAGTCTCTCACGAGAAGGGCACGGCGATCCTGACACTTTCCAAAGAAATCCCCGACGCAGACATCCGGAAAGCGGTCGAAGATAAGGACTACACCTTCAAAGGGATCGAAAAATAAGCCGGGACATGTGCGGCAGAGTGCGCTCTCCTTTTGCCATAGTCGGGGGGCTAGGCGTGAGCATGGCATGGTGATCCTTATACCTGCCATTTCAGGGGGCTTCTCTCCGGTCGTATGAAAATGCAGCACTGCGAGCTGACGATGGCCGGATCAGAATTTCACTGACTGCTTACTTGTCATTGACGGCATGTCGATAGGTATGCTACAATACATACTATCGATATGCCGGAGTGGCGGAATGGCAGACGCACCAGACTCAAAATCTGGCGATGGCGACATCGTGCGGGTTCAAGTCCCGCCTCCGGCACCAAATGATCCGAACCTTTCTGGAAGAAGGGTTCGGATTTTTTGTTTGGAATAGGTACAATGGTTAGCCCACGGGCGTACTGCCCATTGATGGTGAGTGAAAGCTCTGATCGAATGAGAAATTAGAAATGAGAAATGCGAAATGGTGGTGCGGCGCATAAGAATTAAGAATATAGAAGCGCCGCGGACTATAAAAAATGGCGATGCCCGAAAGTGGCATTTAGTCACCAGTCACCAGTCACTAGCTACTAATCCCTGCCAACCATTTTTCTGAAAGGATCTTATCATGGACATCTTATCCATCGGAGAAATACTGATCGACCTCACGCAGACCGGGGGGAATGCAAAGGGCGTGCCGCTCTATGCGGCAAATCCGGGCGGCGCGCCGGCGAATCTGTCTGTCGCGGCATCCCGGCTCGGGGCGAGGACGGCCTTCATCGGCAAGGTCGGGGATGATGCCTTCGGGCGTTACCTGACAGACGTTCTCAAAAAGGATGGCGTCGACGTGTCTGCGCTTGCCGTCGATGCCATGCACCCGACGAGCCTTGCCGTCGTCTCTGTCGATGCAAACGGGGAACGGAGCTTCACGTTTTACCGGAGATCCCATGCGGATACCATGCTTATGGAGGAGGAGATCCAAGATTTTCTCCTGAAACAGGCACACATGGTGCATTTCGGCTCGGTGTCTCTGACGGCGGAGCCAGCCCGCGGCAGTGTGCTCTCTGCCATCCGCCGCGCAAGATCCTATGGCGCGGTCATCACCTATGATCCGAACTACCGCGCCCGTCTCTGGGATGATCCGCGGGAGGCGATCATCGTGATGCGCCAGCCGCTGCCGCTCGTGGATATTCTCAAGGTGTCCGAAGAAGAGCTTCCGCTCCTTTCTGGCTCGGAGGACTGGGAGGAAGGGAGCTGGCGCCTGATGGAGAAGGGCATTTCCCTCATCCTTGTGACGCTCGGAGAGGCAGGCTGCTTCTACCGGCTCGGGCATTTGATCGGCCGCGTCCACGGCTTCCACGCGAAAGTCGTCGATACGAATGGGGCGGGAGACACGTTCTTCGGTGCGGCTCTTTCCAAGCTTTGCCGTGAAGAGCTCAGCCGTCTTTCGCAGGAGCGCTTGGAAGACATTCTTACCTTTGCAAACCGTGCGGCCAGCCTTTCGACGACCAGAGCCGGCGCGATCCCTGCGATGCCTCGATTGGGAGAATTGGAGTGAACGGGGACTGGATATTCTGCTTTCCACTAGTGGAGCACGCGCCAAAGGCGCAGGATCAAACCGTTTTTTGCCATCGCAAGTAACCATTGTACATGTTGCAGGATTCTGCCTCTTCAAGGCAGTCTATCCTCTGCCCTTCGCGTATCTCCTTCTCCAAGGGGATGCTCTTACGTTATTTCCAAAGCTCTGCGATGCTTCTATATTTTTATGCGCCGTACCACCATTTCGCATTTCTCATGCAAGCGCAGCTTTTATCCGTGGTCAAAGGACGGCACGCCGCACGAGCCCTGCCATTTGACACGTCACTGTCCCCTTTCTATAATGAAAGACATGTGGCAGAATATCTGCCGACGATCTATGGAAACGCTGATTACATCTGACAACGATTGAATCAGTGTTTTCCTACAAGGAGCTGATCATAATGGATATAAAGAAAACAGTCGAAGCCGAGGAGAGCTTTCTCATTTCTCTTCGCCGTCATTTCCATGAAAATCCGGAGCTGTCGCAGCAGGAATGGAAGACCATGGACTTCATCGAAGAAACACTCCATGGCTGGGGGATCTCTACGGTCCGTGTACCGCGAGGCGGTATCTTTGGCATGATCGACAGCGGGAAGGATGGCTGGACGGTCCTGATGCGAGCCGATATAGATGCGCTGCCGATCGAAGAGAACCCGAAGAATCTTGCATGCGAAAAGGCGTGCCTCTCGAAGAATCACGGTGTCTCTCATGCCTGCGGGCATGACGGACACATGGCGATGCTCCTCACCGCGGCGAAGATCCTTGCAGCACACAAGGACGAATGGGAAGGCAAGGTACTTCTCATGTTCGAAGAAGCAGAGGAAATGGGAGAGCGTGGTGTCGGTCATCTGCTGTCTTATCTGGACGAGAAGAAGATCCACGTGGATGCCTGCTATGGCACGCATATGATGTACTGCCTGCCTGCGGGCAAGGTCGCGGTCATGTATGATGGTGTACTGGCAGGTGCCTTCTTCTACCGTGTAAAGATCCATGGCAAGAGCGGACATGGCTCCATGCCGAGCCTTGCCGTCAGCCCGATCGACTGCTTTAATACTTTCTACATGGCGCTTCAGTCTTACCGCATGCGGAAGGTCAGTCCGAGAAACTGTCTCACCTATTCCTTCGGTATGGTGCAGGCGGGTGACACGCCGAATGTCATCCCTGACGAGCTCACTTTCGCCGGTACAGCGCGCTGCTTTGTGAATGAAGACGGGCTTTCCTTCCGTGAGGATTTCTGGAAGCTGCTCAAGGACATCTGCGACAACTACGGCTGCACGGCAGAGATCATGGAAGATCAGTACTTCCCTGTCACGGCCAATAATAAAGAGTGTGTAGACTTGGCGCGGAAAGCCATCGCCGAGCGTGTGGGTGATGTCATGGAAGACTCCGATCCATGGATGGCTTCGGAAACCTTTGCCATCACCGAGTCCACCTATCCGGGGCTCTTCACCTTCACCGGCGTGAAAAATGAAGCGCTGGGCACCGGAGCGAACCACCATACGCCGGAATTTGATATCGATGAGAGCGGTCTCAAGGTCGGCGTCGAAGCGGCACTCGCCTATGTCCTTGCCATGCTTGAAGAGAAACCGGAGATCAAGTCCTTCCATAAGGAGGATCTGAAGCTCATGCTGGAGAGAGCGGAATAGATAAGGTTGTTGGGTTCAGGTTGACAGGTTTCAGGATCGGAGAACGCGCACGGAGAGCCCCTTTCCGGAGAAAAGGGGGGATAATACGCATGTTACATGACAAAAGTTTGAAAGCAGGGATTAGGGATTAGTGGCTAGGGATTAGGAGCCTTGAGTGACTAGTTACGGGTGACTGAGAGACATCAGACTCTCTCGTATCGTCATTTCGAGCGTAGCGAGAAATCTTTCTAGGGAAACACTGATTAAATCGTTGTCAGCTTTTACTCTTGAATTTTTATACATGACGAGGAATAACCTGACGCGAATAGCGAGCTATTTAAGGAAGGTTATGACGAAGTCATGTATAAAAATTCTTGTGAAATCTGACTCTGTGATTTAATCAGCGTTTCCCGTGCAGTCCGATAAACGATGTATGTATGAAAGTAGAAATACCTAGCACCAAGGCGTAGGCTCCCTGCTAGTGCCTATGCGATGATACTTACCGTAGTGTGCCATAGAGATCTCTCGCCAATGCTTTTGATGACGACGGCGCGAAACGCTATCAAAAATCTGCGGTGCTTCGTTATGTTTGCGTCGAACCAACCCCTTTGAACCTCTTGAACCTATAGAACCCAGTCCCAAGTCACTATTCTTTGGAGCTCCCTATGACGAATACCATCAAACTTCTTTTCCTTGCGATCCTCACCGCGTTTGCCCTCTGGCGGACGCGAAGCCATGATGATGCCATGACACTGGTGACGGCGGGCATGGTGACACTCTGCTTCGTCCTTTCTGCGTGGCATGTGTGGAGAAATCGGAAATAAAAAGAGCCTTCGGGCTCTTTTTTTATGGAGATAAGGAGACTGGGAGAAGTCAGAGGTCTGAAGTCTTTGGGGTAAAGTCTTCGACTCTCCCCGTCTCTCTGCCTTCAAGAGATTTGTCTCTTTTTGAGAACGCCAAAGAAGATACCTACGATATGAGCTGACCTTGAACCTGTAACCTTGAACCTTTATACTAAAGCCATAGAGACGAAATCGATTTGACCATTTCCCAAAGGAGATCTTCATGGCAATTAGAAGAAAAAGAGCAACGAAAAAGAGTAATGGACATCCATTTCTGGTCCTTCTCTTCTTTATCAGCCTCGTGGTGGGCTCGGCATATATGACAGACCGGATGACGAACGCACCGACGGCGGACAATGCGGATCAGGTGACGGCGATCCGTCATATTTTCAATGACAAGGAAATGCAGGGGCTCGTCCCGAAGGAAGACCAGGGGACGCCCGAGAGCGTGAAAGAAAAGATCAAGGATATCATCAATAAAACCGTCGTCGTCGAAGCCAAAGCGGACGATGAGGATACGCCGAAGGCCGCCGAAGTCACGAAAGCTGACAGGGAGACAGAGCGCATGAAAGAGGATGAGGCGAGAGAGAAAGAGCCGTCGAAGGAAGTTTTCAGCATCAGTCGTGTCGTTTCCAAGATCACAGGCAAAGAAGAGGCGAAGGCGGAAACACCGAAAGAAACGGTCGTGGCTTCCGCTTCTTCTGCAAGGACAGAGAGCGCAGACTCTCGTGAGAGAACATCTGCGCCGGCTCCTTCCTCCGTAAAGAAGACGGAGCCCGCAAAAGCAGCACCTGCAAAGTCCGGCAAGAGTGAAGCCCGTGCGAATGGCAGCTCCGAAAAAGCATTGCCGGCCAAAGCGGCATCCATCTTGCCGCCGAAAGAAAACGCCGGCGGGCAAGTGACCGGCCGCCTTGCCATCGTCATCGATGATGCGGGGCGCGATCTGGACTCCCAGCATATCTATGAACAGATGGGCATCCCGCTCACGCTGGCCGTCATGCCGGATCAGATTCATACCAGAGATGCCGCACTCTCGTGGCGCGCGCACGGACTTCCCGTGATTCTCCATCAGCCCATGGAGTCCGTCTCTGGCATCGGCATGGAGCCGAAGGTCATCTTGACGTCCATGAGCGATGCGGCCATCCGGCAGATGCTGAGGGACTCGCTTTCGCAGCTGCCGGAAGCCATCGGCATCAATAATCATCAGGGATCGAAGGCTACCATCGACGAGAGGACCATGGATATCGTCATGAATGAGCTTCACCATCGCGGGCTCTTCTTCTTCGACAGCCACACAAACAGCACGACGGCTGCGGACAAGGCGGCGAAGACCTATGGTGTGCCCTACGTGAGAAATGATCTCTTCGTCGATAATTCGGCCTCCGTCTCTGACATCTGTGCGATGATCCAGGAGGGCGCCGATCGTGCGAAGAAAAAGGGCACGTATATCATCATCGGCCACTGCCGTCCACACACTGCCGAAGCCTTCCGCCAGATGGTACCGAAGCTCAAGGCACAGGGGATCGAGTTCGTGTATCTGTCGTCATTGAAAAAGTGACCAAGGATTAGGGACTAGGAGCCTCAACTGACTTGGGACTTGCATACTACTTTGGGGCATCGCCCCATATATACTCGCGGCGAAGCCGCCACCTTCCCCATAGAACCCATAGAACCCATTGAACCCATTGCCCACCTCAAAAAATATTTTCCATACAAAGGAGCATACGCTATGTCAGATACACGAAATCTCGTCCTCATTTCCGGCGGCACGTCCGGCATCGGGCTGGCGGCGGCGAAGGTACTTTCTCGTGACGGCTATGAACCGATCCTTCTCGGGCGAGACGAAGAGCGTGGCAGCGCCGCCCTTGAGGCAGTCTCCGGCTCTCATTTCATCCGCTGCGATGTGACGAAGACGGAGGAGTGTAATGCGGCCGCAGAGGCTGCTTCTCGTCTTGGGAAGATCCATGGTCTGGTGCTGTCCGCCGGTATCTATGGAGAGCAGCTTCTGGAAAATACGACGGACGCAGACATCGAGGCGTTCTTCTCTGTGAATGTATTCGGCGCGATGAAGCTCGCCCGTGCGGTGATCCCCCGGATGCGCGGCGCAAAGGGGAGCATCGTCTCCGTGGCCTCAGATGCCGCACTTGAGGGCAATGTGCAGTGCAGCCTTTACAGTGCGACCAAGGGGGCGCTCACTTCTTTCACACGCTCGCTGGCCTTAGAGCTTGCTGTCGATGAGATCCGTGCGAATGTCGTCTGCCCGGGGGATGTCGATACGCCGCTGCTTGAAAGGCAGCTGGCAGCCTACGGCGGCAGCCGAGAGGAAATGGCAGAGTGGTATCCCCTGGGCCGCATTGCGAAAGCATCTGAGGTGGGCGAAGTGATCGCATTTCTGATCTCCGAGAGGTCTTCCTTCATGACAGGGGCGGTGATCCCTGTCGATGGCGGACTGACAGACTGGTGACTAGTGACTGGGGACTAGGAGACATCAGACTACCATATCGTCATTTCGAGCGAAGCGAGAAATCTTTCTTGCAGACCGCTAAACGAAGAATGTGTGAAAGCAGAAATACGTAGCACCAAGGCGTTGTTTCCGTACCGGTGTCTATGTGATACTGACAGTAGTGCAAGAAAGACTCTCAGCTGCGCTTCTGATGATGACGGCGCGATGCGCTATCAAAATTCTGCGGCGCTTCATTGTTTTTGTGCCGCACCACCATTTCTCATTTCACATTTCTAATTTCTCATTCTAGCAAAGCTTTCATCCACCATCAAAGGACGCCCCGCCCAAGGGCTAACCCCGAACCTTCCTACTACCCACGCCCAGAGAAATACGTTATAATAAAGACAGCCTGATCCTTGTAAATTAAACTAGAAAATCCGGGAAGGCCGGAGAAGGAGGGACTTATGAGTGAAGAAATGGAAAAGACACCGGTTGTCCGTGCAGAGAATGCTCCTGTCGTGAAGGAATCGCAGCTGCCGGCAGAGAAGAAAGCCGCTGAAGTACCGGCAATCGCCCGAGCAAAGGAAGAAGCCCATGTCGATTCTCCGGAAGCTGATGTAGAGATCCGTATCATTGATAACCGGGATGAAGAAGCCGAGAGCCTCATCCGCTGGGCGGCAGGACGCGCCGGCGTGATCGTGGCGGCTCCTGTCCTCGGGACGGTCGCTCTGGTCGCTAATGAAGTCTACATGATTGCGAAGGTCGCAAAGGTGTATGATGTCGAAGTGAACCAGACTGCGATCCTTTCCTTCATCGGTTCGCTTGGCGGGACGGTCATCGGCACGACGCTTGCGACACTGATCCCGATCTCCATCATGCAGATCCCGATCGGCGTCACCGTCACCTATGGCGTCGGCAAGGCCGCGCAGCGCTGGATCAAGGACGGCATGCCGGACGATACCCGCCCGTACCGCGCTGTTTTTGAAGAAGAAAAGGCGCTGGCAGCGTCTGAAGAAAAGGAACTCGAAGAAAATCCGAAGAAAGACGAACCGCTCGGAGATGAGAAGAAGGATTTCACTAAGGAATTAAAAAAGAATTGGGAGGACGTGTACCCGGAAAAGGCACATGCCAAGATGAATGAACTGGCCGATCAGCTTTCGGAATCCGTCACGGTGCTTGGTGATAAATTCCTCTCTGCTCTCAAAAAAGTCGGCGTGACCGATGAACAGATCGAGAAGGCGAAGTACACCGCACTCGGTGCTTCGGAGATCGCACAGGAAACGGCAGAAAAGGCCGCCAAGGATCTGCAGGCTATCGCGCGCATCAAGTCGAGAGAATTCAAGAAGGATGCGGCGAAGAAGGCGGAAGCCGTGAAAGCGCAGGCCAAGGACCAGATGGAAGTGCTTCAGCAGAAGCGGGAAGAGATGAAGCGCCAGTCCGAAGTCCAGTCCCAGCAGATGAAGCTCAAGTCGGAAAAACTGAAAGCGCAGGCACGCGTCCAGATGCAGGAAGCGAAGATCCAGGCGAACAAGCTGAAGATCCAGGCCGAAGAATTCAGAAAGCAGGCGGAAGAGCAGGCAGAAATGGCGAAAGCCTCTGCCCAGGAATTTTCTGAAAAAGTAAAAACGCAGGCGTCAGAATACAAAGAAGCCGCCCAGGCCAGGGCCGCAGAAGCGAAAGAAAGCCTCAAGCAGACCGCCAGCGAATACAAGGCCAAGATCGAAGAACGCGCAGCCAAGAAGCAGGCAGAAGCCAAGAAAGAAGGAAATCCCGGTGAAAATCCTGGAACAGCTGAAGAAACTGGTGGCACCGCTCAGGAAGCTCCTAAAAAAGACTGAGCCGGCGTCTTCGGTAGACGGACTTCATAAAGAGGAGATCGGCGGCGTCCTGCGCCGCGAGATCTCACCTTGGGCGCGCCGCCGCATCCGCCACCGCCGTGCGAATCACCCGTGGGTGAGAGGACGGCGCGCGAAGCTCTCCTTTTTTGAATGAAAAGGTTCCGGGGTCAGGTTGATGGGTTCACGGTTGAAAGCAGGGATGAGTGACTGGTGACTAGTGACTAGTGACTAGTGACTAGTGACTAGTGACTAGGAGACTCTCGTATCGTCATTTCGAGCGAAAGCGAGAAATCTTTGTCATTCGCGGTTAGGTGGGCAATGATTAGAAAGATCAAAACTGGAAACCTGCTATCCGCAGACTTTCGGGCATTGCTCTATTTATACTCTGCGGCGCTTCTAGAGCATTATGCGCCGCACCACCCCCTTTGAACCCGTAGAACCCACAGAACCCGCTGAACCTCTTTTGTACGCAATTAAAGGGCAACACGCCCGAGGGGCTAACCCTGAACTCTGAAGTTTGAAAGCTGGGATAAGCGGCTAGGGATTAGAAGCAAGCAGTGATTGAAGTAGCGCATTTAGCACGTTGACTGTTCTGCAAGGAAGATCTCTCGACTTCGCTCGAGATGACGATACGCGCGAAGCGCTACCAAAATTCTGCGGCGCTTTTCTGTTTTTATGCGCCGCACCGCCCCTGTTGAACCCGTTGAACCCGTTGAACCCGTTGAACCCGTTGAACCTGTTGAACCTGTTGAACCTGTTGAACCCATAGAACCCGCTCCCCTCTTCCCTCGCAGTCAATGGGGCGCCGCGCCGGGGATAACCCTAAAACCTGAAGTTTGAAAGCAGGGATAAGTGGCTAGGGATTAGGGATTAGACGGCTCAAGTGACTAGTGACTGGTGACTTGAATACCACTTTAGGGCATCGCCTATATATATTTGCGGCGAAGCCGCCACCTTCATTCCTAATTCCTCATTCCTAATTCCTCATTCGAGCAGAACTTTCATTCACAATCAAAGGGCAGTACGTCCCACGGGCTAACCCAAAAAACTCCCTCTTGACTTGCCTTCCCAATCAGCCTATAATAACAAAAGTTATGTAAAGGCAAGGATGAAGACGTTTCGCATGGACCTCATGCACAGAGAGCTTTCCGATGGTGGGAGGAGAGCGTTGGGGCTGCGGATGGATCACTTCAGAGCTGCGGGGAAGAAAAGCCCCGACGGGACATCGTTAATTGTACCGAGTGGCCAAAAGGTCATGAGGGTGGTACCACGGGAAATCAATTCTCGCCCCTTATCGGGCGGGAATTTTTTATTTTGGTCATTTGTATGACCCCAGGAGGAAATTCGTCATGGACTACAGCAAGACCCTGCACTTACCGGAAACTGAATTCCCGATGCGCGGCAACCTTCCGAAAAAGGAACCGGGCTTCGTAGAATTCTGGCAGCAGAATCATTTGTATGAAAAGAGAATCGAAAAGAGAAAAAAGGAAGGCGCACCGACCTTCGTACTGCACGATGGCCCGCCTTATGCAAACGGCAAGATCCACATCGGTCATGCGCTGAATAAGACACTGAAGGATATCATCGTCAGATACCACCACATGGCTGGCAATGAAGCCATCTATGTACCGGGCTGGGATACCCATGGCCTGCCGATCGAATACGCCGTACTCAAGGACTCCGGCGAAGATCGCGCGAACATGACCCCGCTGGAACTCCGCAAGAAGTGTCTCGCTTACGCGAAGAAATGGATCGAGATCCAGAAGGAAGACTTCATCCGTATGGGCGTTGTCGGCGATTTCGCTCATCGCTATGTCACCTTCGACCCGCATCTGGAAGCGAAGGAACTGGAAGTTTTCGGCGAAATGGCAAACAAGGGCTACATCTACAAGGGCAAGAAGGCCGTTTACTGGTGCACACACTGTGAGACGGCACTGGCCGAAGCAGAGATCGAATACAAGGACAGAAAGTCTCCGTCCATCTATGTCAAATACCCGATGATCGACGTCCATGGCCTCCAGCCGGAAGGCGTAGATCCGAGCAAGGTCTTTGCCGTCATCTGGACCACCACCCCGTGGACCATCCCGGCTTCCTGCTACATCAGCGTGAATCCGAAATTCACCTATGTCTGGGTACACAACAAGGCTGCTGATGAATACTACCTCATGAATAAGGAGCTTGCTCCGGCATCTCTCTCAGACTGCAAGGTCGAAGACTATGAATTTGTCGGCCGTGAAATGCTCGGCTCTGAGCTGGATCTTTCGACCTTCGAACATCCGCTGGCTCATTTCGCTCCGGAAACCTACGGCGACCGCACCATCTATGTTCTGGAAGGCAACCATGTCACGCTGGATGCCGGCACCGGCTGCGTTCATACCGCACCGGGACACGGCGTCGACGACTTCGAAGTCTACAAGACCTATGAAAATGCCGGCAAGCTCCACCAGCCGATCGTCTGCCCGGTCGATGAAAAAGGCCACATGACGGCAGAAGCCGGCGAATTCCTCGTCGGTAAGACCATCTGGGAAGCGGAAGGCCCGGTGATCTCTACCCTCGCGCATGAAGGCAGACTCCTCGGCAAGAAATCCCTGCACCATCAGTACGCGCACTGCTGGCGCTGCAAGCAGCCGGTCATCTACAGAGCGACCGATCAGTGGTTCGCTTCCATCAATGATTTCCGCGACAAGGCACTGAAAGCCGTCGATGACACCCGCTTCATCCCATCCTGGGGTCATGACCGTCTGTACAACATGATCCGTGACCGTCAGGACTGGTGTATCTCCCGCCAGCGCTCTTGGGGCGTTCCGATCCCGGCTTTTTACTGCGATGACTGCGGCAAGTGGATCATCACGCCGGAAACCATGAAGAAGGTCGAAGAGATCGTCGAAAAAGAGGGCACCGATGCATGGTGGGCGCATTCTGCAGAAGAACTTCTGCCGGAAGGATTCAAATGCCCGCACTGCGGTGGCACACATTTCCATAAAGAAAAAGACATCATGGACGTATGGTTCGACTCCGGCTCCACATGGAACGGCGTCCTCCGCTACCCGCATGAAGAATCCTGGAAGGATATGGCCTATCCGTGCGATCTCTATCTCGAAGGCTCTGACCAGCACCGCGGCTGGTTCCACTCCTCTCTTCTGACTTCTGTCGCTGTCAATGGCCATGCGCCATACAAGGCCGTCCTCACCCATGGTTTCACCATGGACGGCGAAGGCAGAAAGATGAGTAAGTCCGTCGGCAATGTCGTCGCTCCGCAGGATGTCATCAACAAATACGGCGCTGATGTCATGAGACTCTGGATCTCCTCTGTCGACTACCAGGGCGATGTCCGTCTGTCTGACAAGATCGTGAAGTCCATGAGCGACGTCTACAGAAAGATCAGAAATACATTCCGCTACCTGCTCGGCAATCTGTCTGACTTCGATCCGAAGACCGACTCCGTCGCTTACGCAGATATGGAAGAACTCGACCGCTGGGCACTGCTGCGCATGGAACAGGTCAAGGAGACTGTCCTCAAAGCCTATGATGACTATGAATTCCATGTCATGTACCATGCTGTTCATAATTTCTGCACCGTCGATCTCTCTGCGATCTATCTCGATATCCTGAAAGACCGCCTCTATACGGAAAAGGCTGACTCCAAGCTGAGAAGAAGCGCGCAGACCGCGATGTATGAGATCCTGACTACGCTGGTCCGCCTCGTCGCTCCGGTCCTCTGCTTCACCTCCGAAGAAGTATGGCAGGCTCTTCCCAATAAGGAAGAAAGAGAATGGTCTGTCCATATGTCCGATATGCCGAAGGTCAATGAAGCATACCTTGACAAAGCACTCGATGAAAAATGGAAGAAGCGCCTCGCTGTGAGAAGCGTCGCTATGAAGGCACTCGAAGAAGCCCGTCAGGCGAAAGTCATCGGCCATCCGCTCGATGCGGAAGTTACCGTTTATGCGGACGGCGAAGCCTATGACATCGTCAAAGCAATGGAAAAAGAACTCGCAGACTTCCTTCTCGTGTCCCAGACGCACATCGTAGAAGGTACAGCAACGGCTCCGGAAAATGCTGCTTCGAATGAAGAAGGCACGGTGAAAGCCTCTGTCGCTGTCTGCACGCTCGCCAAGTGCGAACGCTGCTGGAAACGCTCGGCGGATGTGGATGCCGATCCGAAGCACCCGGGCGTCTGCGCTCGCTGCGCACATGTCCTCACCGAAATGGGCGAATGACCTTTGCCAAATAAAAAAGCATGCTCCGAAAGGAGCGTGCTTTTTTTAGTGACTGGTGACTAGGGGAGTTCCTTCCTTCAATAGCTCGCTATTGAAGGAAGGTTATTCTTTGTCATGTATAAAAATCAAAGAGTAAAATCTGACAACGATTGAATCAGTGTTTCCCTAGACTTTATATTCGATGTTGACTATAATGTAGGTAAATAACAACATTATAGTCAGAAATGTAGGTAAATAACAACATGGGAAGAGGAAAAGTCATTCTGTATCCACAGGTACAGAAAAAATTAGAAGACTTGGGACACCGCATCAAACTGGCGCGGCTTCGCCGGAAACTCACAATAGAGATGGTGGCAGAGCGTGCGAAGATTTCGCGTTTCTCTGTGCGCGAGGTAGAGAAGGGCTCGCCTTCTGTAGCGATTGGCATCTATGTCAATGTGCTGATGGCGATCGGGATGGTGAAGGAACTGGACAATTTCCTGGCAGATGACCCGTTGGGACGCATGCTGCAGGATGATGAGCTGTTGAAGTATAAGCGAAAGGGAACTGAATGAAAGACGAAAAAAGTTATGAATTGCACGCCGACTGGGAGGAAGGACACCGCATCGGACGCCTCATCATCAGCCATGACCGGCGGGGGCAGATGATTGCGTTCGAGTATGAGGAAGACTGGCTGGAGAAGCACCCGGGCTTTATGCTGGACCCAGCGCTGTTTCCTTTTCCCGGGCGGCAGTATGCAGAAGCGGGCCTGTTTGGCTTTTTGGAAGATGCTTCACCGGACCGATGGGGACGGGAGCTTCTGAAGCGGAAAGAACAAGAGATGGCCGAAAGGGAAGGGAGATCTCCAAGAGAGCTCGATGCCTGCGATTTTCTGCTCGGCGTGGAGGATGATGTACGGATGGGCGGTATCCGTATCTATGATGGCAGCGCATATATTTCTCACGACAAACGGCGGGTACCACCGCTGACAAGCCTCCGGGCGCTGGAAGACTGCGCTCACGCTTTCGAGCGGGCAGGCGCTGTTTTACAGAATACCGATTTTCAGGATTTGATTTCCATTGGTTCCTCCTTGGGCGGTGCCCGCCCGAAAATGAATGTCATCGACGAAGCAGGCGAAATCTGGATTGCCAAGTTTCAATCCGATCGGGACAGGGAGCACACGGAAAGCTGGGAGTATCTGACTCATGAGCTGGGGGAGAAGTGCGGCCTTCATATGGCAGAGGCGAAGCTGGAAATGATAGGAAATCGGAGCTGCTATCTCACGAAACGCTTTGACCGTGAACAGGATGCGCGGATTCATTTCGCTTCTGCGATGACGATGGTCGGCAAGCGGGATGGAGATGATGCTTCTTTTTTTGATATTGCGGAATGTATCAGCGCCCTCAGCTGTGATGCCAGAAATGACCTGCAGGAGCTGTGGCGGCGTGTGACTTTTAGCGTACTCGTAAATAATACGGACTGTCACCTCAGAAATCACGGCTTTCTGCTGACCGAAAGAGGTTGGCGTCTCGCACCGGCGTATGATATCAATCCAAATTTCTATACTAAAGATTTCGCACTGGCTATCGATGAGAGAAACCGAAGACCAGACCTGCAGGCGGTGATAGAGACGGCTCCCTACTATGAAGTGGCATGCCCTCGCGAGGAAATCGAGCGCATGCAGGAAATCATTCAGGTGGAGTACCCCTTTCTGGCAGAAAAATGCCGGATTCCGAGAGAGGAAATCGTAAAGATAGAACGCATCTGGCAAAGATGGCGCATATGACGTGTGGTGCTTGGTACAAAAAAAGCAGCCCTTCGGCTGCTTTTTTACTTGATATACATTTCATACACGATCTTGCAGAAGAAGATCGAAAGGACCAGAAGAATGATCGGCTTCACATTGCGCGCGCCGCCCTTTTCAAAGTAGAGCGCCCCCAGATAGTTGCCTGCCATCCCGAAGAGGCCTGCGATGATGCCCAAGGGGAAGAGTACCTTGCCATGTAGGAGGAAGATGCAGAGCGCAGCGATATTCGTCGTCGAATTGATGACCTTCGTCACGCCGTTCGCCTCTTTCAGAGGAAGATGCGCGATGCCCGTCAGAAGCAGCAGCAGGAAGGTGCCGGTGCCGGGGCCGTAGAAGCCATCATACACGCCGAGGAAGAGGGCAGTCACCATGCTGAGGATGACCGTTTTCTTATACGTGTACGGCGATTTCTCTGTGACTAGTACATTGCCGCGCGTGAGGTAGAGCCCTGTCGCGGGGAGAACGATCAGCATGAAGATCATGAAGATCTTCGCATCCATCAGGAGAGCAAGATTCGCGCCCAGCGAGGAACCGGCGAAGGCGCAGACCACGCAGGAGAGCGAGAGCTTCCACGGGATGAAGCCGCTTTGGGCAAATTTGAATGTCGCAAGCACTGTCCCCATCGTCGAGCTCATCTTATTTGTCGCAATGGCGTTATGGACGGGAAGCCCGGAGAGCAGGTAGCCCGGCAGGGAGATCAGCCCGCCGCCTCCGGCGATGGCATCGACGAAGCCCGCAAGCATGACCAGCGGGCAGATGACAGCATATTGAAGAAATGTTTCCATGGGTAGCTCCTTAGTGACTGATGATGAGAGATTGCTTTGGCGGATTCTGTTTTCTGAAAACAGACGATTTCTTTATCATAGCATATCTGAGGAGGATGGGAAATAAAAAAACTGCGAGCCTGCGAATGAAAGCCCACAGTTTTTTGTTCAAGGAAACCAAATGCGAGGAAAGCAGCATTTCCTTACGAAAGGCAATGGATAGAGAGCGCCCTTGGGTTTTCTTTTGACTGATCCATTATTTCAATGTACCTATGATCTCGGCGCAGGCGCTGCAGGCCGGGCAGTCGCAGAAGCGAGCGCCCTTTTCCTTGATGTCCTTCGCATGAGCGAGGAGGGCAGCGGCTCTTTCCTCCCCGAAGAGTGCTTTGCCGGCGTCGGAGCCGGCGAAGCCGATCAGGCCATCGATCGGCATGATGTCTGCTTCGGCTTCCTTTTTCAGAATAGCCGTGGCTGCTTCTTCGTCAGCGGTGCCGGCTGCAGCGAGCCACTTTTCACAAGCGGCCTTTGCTTCCGGGCAAGCAGAGGGAGCGGCGATGAGCTTCTTGACTTCTTCGGTGAGTGTATTTCTGATTTCTTCTGTCATAAGGATCATCCTTTCTTTCAACCAATGGATATATTTATTATACGCGCATAGGCAAAGGGACGAACAGCCATGTCTTGTACCTGATCGCAGGGAAGTATGACGTCATAGGGGATGTTCCCACACTGCCGATGCCCTCTAAAATACGAGCCAATATCGGTTTTACATAGGAACGGATAGTCCTCATTGATCACTTCTGGGAGTATGTCCGCTTTACGGCAAACAGTACCTATCCCATGGAATGATACCGGCAAAGCCGCCGGAAACGAAACCGTTTCCGGCGGCTTTTTACTTTTCATAACAAGTCTGTTATAAAAGAAGCAATCATGCTTTTGCATGGCTGTTTGTACTTCTGATGAAGGAGACTAAGAGACTGGGAGACAACAGACATCAGACTTCAGACTTCTGGTATCTGATGTCTGCAAGTCTCTAAGCCTCTTAGTCTAATTCCTAGTCACCAACCACTTCGTCTTATATCAAAATTGTTATGATATAGGGGATACACTCCCATCACCATGCCTTTTGTGATAGGAATGTGAATTCTCTTCGTTTCGGCCTGTTTCAGTATTGGAAGAAATAGAGAATTTCAAGTAAGATGTATACAGATGAAGCAATCATCCGGACAACGTGCACAGTTCGAGACATAGAGTGATAAAAAAATGGAGGATTTACTCATGAAAAAGTTAAAGATCGCTTACACTGACAAAGCTCTGGAAATCTTCGGCGCTATCACCGGCCGCGAGCAGGCTGACCTCGCCCGCACTGATTTCACAGATGTAGCTGCCGTCGTTATCACGGATCAGGACAAAGATGTCCTTCAAAAGGAAATGATTGCCGCTTTCAAGATCCCGGTGCTGATGATCAAGACCGGCGAAGGCCTGACAGAAGACGTACTGCTTTCCAAGGTATACCGCGTCATGGATCTCAATGAGACCGATCATAATTTCTACGCTCGCCAGATCGAGAGCGCTGCGGCTCACTATGAAGAAGATGTGCTGCCGCCATTCTTCCGTGACCTCAAGAAATATGTCGAAAATGGTTACTCCCAGTTCGACTGCCCAGGCCATCAGGGCGGTGCTTTCTTCCGCAAGCATCCGGCTGGACGCGCATTCTATGAATTCTTCGGCGAGAATACCTTCCGCGCTGACCTCTGCAACGCTGACGTAGCGATGGGCGACCTTCTGATCCATGAAGGTCCGGCACTGGCAGCACAGAAGCACGCAGCCCGCGTATACAATGCAGACAAGACCTACTTCGTACTGAACGGCACCTCCACTTCGAACAAGGTGGTTCTGAATGCAGTCCTGACACCGGGCGATATCGTTCTCTTCGATAGAAATAACCATAAATCCATCGACCATGGCGCACTGGTTCTGGCAGGCGCGACCCCGGTCTATCTGGAAACCGCAAGAAATGCGTTCGGCTCCATCGGCGGCATCCTGGAACACTGCTTCAATGAAGACTACATCAGAAAGCTCGTCGCTGAAAAAGATCCGGTGAAAGCACAGGCAAAGCGCCCGATCCGCCTCGCAGTCATCCAGCTCGGCACCTACGACGGCTGCATCTACAATGCTCGTCAGGTCGTAGATAAGATCGGTCACCTCTGCGATTACATCTTCTTCGACTCCGCATGGGTCGGCTACGAACAGTTCATCCCGATGATGAAGGACTGCAGCCCGCTGCTGCTCGACCTCGGACCGGAAGATCCGGGCATCTTCGTCAGCCAGTCCGTCCACAAACAGCAGGCTGGTTTCTCCATGACCTCCCAGATCCACAAGAAAGACTCCCACATCAAGGGTCAGGATCGCTACGTACCGCATAAGCGCGTGAACAACGCATTCATGATGCATGCATCCACCTCTCCGCTCTACCAGCTCTTCGCAGCACTCGATGTCAATGCGAAGATGCATGAAGGCGAAGGCGGCAAGAAGCTCTGGGTCGACGCTGTAAAGACCGTGATCGAGACCAGAAAACAGGTGCTTCGCAACTGCCACTACATTCGCCCGCTCGTACCGCCGATGGTCCACGGCAAGAAGTGGGAAGAGGGCAATACCGAACAGATGGCGAATGACATGGATTACTGGGCATTCGAACCGGGCGCTAAATGGCATGGCTTCGATAGCTACGGCAAGGGCCAGTACTTCATCGATCCGATGAAGCTGCAGTTCGTGACCGAAGGCATCGACGTAGAAAATGGCGGCTATGAAAAATTCGGTATCCCGGGCAACATTCTCGCAAACTACCTGCGTGAAAACGGCATCATTCCGGAAAAATGCGACCTGAACGACATCCTCTTCCTGATGACTCCGGCAGAAAGCGCGACCAAGATGGATGACCTCGTAGCGAAACTCATCCGCTTCGAACAGCTCATCGACGAAGATGCTCCGATGTCTGAAGTACTCCCGTCCATTTACAACGCATACGAAGAAAAATACAGAGAATACACCATCCGCCGTCTGTGCCAGGAAATGCATGATTTCTACAAAGACCGCAAAGTATCCACCCTGCAGAAGCAGCTCTTCCTTGTTGACTACTTCCCTGAATATGTGATGAATCCGCGAGACGCACAGTTCGAATACATGAGAGGCCACGGCGATCTTGTCGACCTCACCGAAGCGGAAGGCCGCATCGCTCTTGAAGGCGCTCTTCCATATCCGCCAGGCGTTCTCTGCGTACATCCGGGTGAACGTTGGTCCAAGACCGCAGTCACTTACTTCTTAGACCTTGTCGAAGGCATCAACCAGCTCCCGGGCTTCGCTCCTGAAATCCAGGGCGTCTATGTACAGACCGGTGAAGACGGGCTGAAACATGCTTACGGCTATGTTCTGAAGAAAGAATTTGAAAAATAAAGCAACGCTTCGTTGACGGCAAGGGAAGCGGGAAGCATTGCTCTCCTCGCCATCAATGAGACACAGACAAATACATAAGGGGACCATCATGAGCAAAAGTGCAAATAAAATGAGCGTCCTTCAGCTGAGCATCCTCACTGCGGTGAATATGATGGGCTCAGGCATCATCATGCTGCCGTCGAAGCTGGCACAGGTGGGCGCACTCTCTATCGTTTCTTGGCTTGTCACGGCTGTAGGCTCCATGGCCTTGGTCTACGTCTTTGCCAAGTGCGGCATGTACAGTAAAAAAGGCGGCAGCATGGGCGGCTACGCAGAATACTCCTTCGGCAAAGCCGGCAACTTCCTTGCCAACTATACCTACGGTGTGTCTCTGATCTTTGCGAATACCGCGATCGCGATCTCAGCGGTGGGGTATGCGCTGGGGTTCCTCGGGACGACGCTTGATCCGGTCATGACCTGTGCGGCTACTGTCTTCACACTCTGGCTGGCTACCACTCCTCACTCCTCACTTGATTCGGAAGTTGATTTACATGCCGGTTCTTTAGAAAGCGCAATACTAGTGACAGGTGACTGTGGATTTCTAATCCCTAATCCCTAATCACTGGCACTGATGAAAATGGCACCAAAGCATGCCGGACTTGACGACGGTTTTCCCTCATTTGCTTTTTCTTTCAGCTAATGATATAATTTATACAGAGGTATCAAAAATACCATAAACTAAAAAGCATAAAATATACAAATGCAGGATTGCATTTTGGAAACTTTGCTTTTTCTCACAAGAGTTTTGAAAAGTCCATTTCCGATGGGCTTTTTATAGTAGAAAAATAAAAGGAGGCGAGAACGATGATGGGGATCGATGAACTGATGGATCTCACGATGTACAGCAGCATGTACCTGCTCTTTTACATGGCCTATTTCTATGTAGAAGGTGCGAACCTTCTGGTGCCGTGCCGTGTCAATGCCAATTTCAAACGGATTCTGTCTCGTTTTGCCTCTTTCTTCAGAGGTTTCATCGGCGCGGGGGGATGGAGAGCATCTGCTGCTCTCTGATCTTTTTGCGTACCTGTTTTTTGCTTGGCTTGAAAGAGTAAAAAAGGATCGGAAAAGCAGCAGCCGTACCGGAAGCGTTGCCTTATGGGGCCGCTTCTTTCTATTTCATGCGGCGGTGGGGCGCGGACTTCGTGCCTGCCTTTGGCTTTTGAATGCGCCAGAGGATCCTTTTCTGACAGTGAAAAGAGACGCCGCAGGGCGTCTTTTTTTGATGAAATCTCTGGAGAGTGAGCTTTGATGTACTCCTTAATCGAAGATATAAAGAAATTATTATCCGTGATGCTGCCGATCCTGGTCGCGCAGATCTCGACAGCGGGCATCACTTTTATCAATACGACCATGGCGGGGCATGCCGGAAGCGATGACCTCGCAGGCGTATCGGTGGGCGCGGGACTTTTCTATCCGCTCCTCGCCTCCATTGTGGGACTGCTCATGGCGGGAACGCCGCTCATGGCGACGCTTCTTGGTGAAAAGAAGCCGGAAGGGCTTCCTTATGTGGTCCGCGCAGGACTTCTGATCGGGCTTGTGATCTCCTTCCTGTTCGGGGCAGCCTATGTACTTTTCATCGATGACCTTCTGACGTCGCTCACGCTGGAAGTGGAAGTGGCATATGTGGCGCGCTACTATCTCATGACGATGGTGGGCGTGGTCTTCTTCATTTCCATGATCGTCCCCCTTCGCTGTCTGACGGATACGGCAGGCTCGACGTCGACTTCCATGAAGCTCTTCCTGATGGCGCCGCCGGTCAATGCTGTATTCAACTATCTTTTCATCTATGGGCATTTCGGTCTGCCGCGTCTGGGCGGGATCGGTGCCGGTCTTGCGACGATGCTGACCTATGGTTTCCTTTTGGCTCTTTTCCTTATCGTCGTACTGAAGTCCTCTGCATTCAAGGGGCATGAGATATTCCATTCGATCCTCGTGAAGCGTTCTGACGTCAAGGAGTACCTGATCGTTGGTGTGCCGAGCGGACTTTCCATTTTCATGGAAATGAGCCTTTTCAGCCTCATCATCGTATTTCTTGCCCGTTATGGCACGGACACGCTGGCTGCCTACCAGATCGCGGATAACTTTGCTTCTCTCGTCTACATGCTGCCCGTCTCCTGCTCGATGGCACTCACCATCCTCATCGCGACAGCTGTCGGCGCGCATGATATCCCGCTCGCTCGCCGCTACAAGAAGGCCGGCTTTGTCGTAGCCCTCTCCGGGGCAGCGATGACGGCTGCGATGACGGTGCTTTTCCGCGCTTCCATCGGAAATGTGTATACGAGCGACGCGATCGTCGCCTCCATTGCCGGACAGTTCCTGATCTATAGTGCAGGCTGGCAGCTCTTTGATGCGATCTCCACCCCGATCCAGGGGATCCTCCGCGGTCTCAAGGATACGCGTGTCTCCTTTGTTCTGATGGTCATTGCGTACTGGGGCGGCTGCTTCCCGATGAGCCTTTTCCTTGACCATGTGGTCGGTCTTGGCGCTGACTCCTACTGGCTCGGGCTGGTCTTCGGCGTCGGCTGCTCGGCCATGCTGATGATCCTGCGCCTCGTCTATGTGGAGCGCGTCATGGATAGAGAGGCTCTGCCTGCCTTTGCTTTCTTTATGCACAGGAAGATCACGCATCCTGCTGCTGTCCATGCCGTAGTGGCTTCTAATGTAAAGCAGGCGAAGGAGTTGCTTGCTTTCTGGGAACGTGCTGAAGAAAAACTCGCTTCTCTGGTGCAGGACATCAAAGAAGCCGAGGTCGATATATTTACAGAAAACAGAAGGGTGCTTCCGATCGGTCGCTCTCTTCTGACGGATCTGCATTTATGCATCTTAGGCCATGCGACCCGGGCCTACATCCCTTAGGTACGATCAGGGGGATAGGAGCTGTGAAGAAATGAAGATTCATTTCTTCACAGCCCCTTTTTACTTTGCTTTCATTTGGTTCAGGGTTCAAGGCTCTCGTAGCGGCTTCGCCGCCTTTTTTTAGAAGATGGCATTCTCGTATCGCAGCCTTCCCTTCTAAGGAATGCTATTAAGTTAAGCGGCAGAACGTTCTTGGCACCCCATCGGAGGAGCTCCCCGAAGGGGTGAGGGGGCTACGTAGCGGTATTGCATGAAAGTGTTGG